>Ga0209343_10000185_pt1 | contig 83894 bp, 76 predicted proteins | sample RifCSPlowO2_02_FD_184026 | JGI IMG/M metagenome (GOLD analysis project Ga0209343, IMG submission 184026) | Groundwater microbial communities from Rifle, Colorado - Rifle CSP2_plank lowO2_0.2 (SPAdes) (version 2) | ecosystem: Environmental > Aquatic > Deep subsurface > Groundwater | place...
AAAACTACTTTCCAGGAACCTGAAACTTATTCAGGTATCATGTTTGTTTTTATGCATTTTATTAATCCCCTGTTTTATGAGATCACATTACAGAACATTAGACTGGAAAAATAATTATTCGTTTATAAACTCCACTTACAAAGCTGCTAAAGAGCCTCTTTTTAAGGGAATTGGGCTGGGAATGCTGGCTAAGGCAATTACTGTTCTTGAACCTGAAAAAGCTACTGAAGCTAAAAAATATTTTATAGAATCACTGGGATTTTTGAAAAAAGCTAAAATTGAAAACAGAAAATTAAAACTTAAATTTCAGAAATCACTGCCGGCTGTAATAAAGTCATACGGGCTGGACTATGATTCCATACTTACAAAAATTGCTTATCTGGAAGTTTCTTCAAACTGTCTGGAGTTAAATGAGAGCCCTGAAGCTGGTTTAAAAATATTAAATCCGATAATGAAAAGATCTGGCCGGTTAGATTCAAATATCTTTGAATTATATGCACATTTGTTAAGTCTTGAGAAAAGATATTCCGAAGCAAAAGATATTTTACTAAGGGCAAATTCTTTATATCCGCACAAAGAGTCTATTCTTGCCGGCTTATTTCACTTAACCACAGAACATGGAAATAATAAATCTGAATCAGAAAAATATCTTTCTGATTTACTTACATATTATCCCTATTACATCTCTGTACTTACAAAAGCTCACGACTTTTATCAGTCACAGCGGGATTTTATAAAAACTGCAAGATATGCATATCTGTACGGACTAAGAACACACACTAAGCCTGCATATCAGCAAGCTCTGTATCTCTATTTATATATGAATGACTTAAATAAAGCTAAAAACATTGTTTCTAAATTACTGGCTCTGGACAAAAATGATCCGCAGTCAATCTATCTAATCAACACATATTTTCAGAGATTAAAGGATAAAAAAATAAACTAATGAATCAAAGACTTAATTCAAAGACACTAATTGGTTTGTTTATCTGTACAGGAATTGTTTTATCAATTTATACCCACTCACTAAATCGTCCATGGATTTTTTATGATGAAGATGCCATTTATAATGAGACGGTCTCCCCGATTTCATCATCTTTTCTGGAAGCTGTTGAAGTTATTCAAACTTTTGGCATAACTAATAATCTAAGCTCAAGTAATTTTCTCTACAGTTCAAACTCAGTAAACAGAATTAATCTGCTTGGCATTCCTATTAGATCGCTTACGGGTTTATTCTTCGGCAAGAATCCGTTTTTTTATCATTTATTTAATTTAATTCTTCACATTTTAAATACCTGCTTTGTTTTTTTAATTCTAAAAACGTTTTTTTTAAATCTTACATTTATAACCAGACTAATAATTATTCTTTTAACTTTAAGCTGGGCATGTCACCCGGCTCATGTAGAATCAGTCTTATTAAGCACAAATGCCAATGCAACTCTTAGTTATCTGGTGTTCTTTATCTTATTTTATGATTTTTTAAAAACCAGAGGCAAAAATAATTCAAAATTAAAACCAGTGATTCTGCCATTTTGTTTTTTACTGCCAATGCTGATGAATGAATACATTATTGCTTTGCCGGTTATTTTATTTGTTTATTCTTTTTGTGAGAATATGAAATCAAACAGCCTGCAACAATCCGTTAAAAATACCATAAAAGAAACTTATCCTTATCTCACTGGATTTTTCATATATTTAATTTATTTTCTGCTCTCAAGTTACAAATTTTCACAGGCATCGCCTTTTAATTCTTTGATTTTATTTTTTGAACGAATTTTCTGGCTTTCTCCGCAGATATTTTTTCATTATATAAAGTTAATTTTCTTTCCAAAGATACTTTCAATAGATCAAACATCATTTGTACTGTTTGGAGAATCATTATTTGATCCTTATGCGATTTTTTGTTTCCTTTTCATGTTTCTTTGGCTTTTAGTACCATTGATATTATTTTTGAAAAATAAAAAAACTTACTGGCTTTTAATCACAAGCTGGTTATTTTTCATAAGCATAATGCCTTTTTCTCAATTTCTCTCACCTACTTACTGTATGGCAGCAGAGAGATACCTTTATACACCGATATTCTTTATAGTGTTTGGAATTGCACTGGCACTAAGTCAGGAGTTTTTAAATTCAAAAGCTGTTATAAAATATTTAATTACCGGATTTCTGTCGCTTATTATTTTATTACTTTCTGTAAGGAGCTACATAAGAACCAGCGACTGGAAAGATAATATATCGCTTATAAAATCAACCGTAGAAACAAGCTGCAATGACCTTTACAAAGGCTGGAGAATAAAAGCATTAAGTAAAGAAATGCGGGCACACAATCTGAATAAAGCTAAAAAATATTCAATAAAAGGACAAAATTATTATTACACAGCCCTGAAGCACTTAAAAAAAGAAAAATATACAAATGAACCTTTGATTTTAAAATCTTACGGGCTGGACAATGAATCACTTTTAATAAAAACCATTCATCTGATTAGCTATAATACTTTTACTGATCCTGAGGACGATTACAGGAAGTATTTAAAGTTATTTAACCGGTATGAAAAATATTTAGATCGTTTTGATCCGAAGACTTTAGAAGTGTATGCAAACCTTCTTATTAAAAACGGGGAAATAGATCGATCAAAGAAAATCTTTTTATATGCATATGAAAGATTTCCCACCAGTCCGTTTATCCTGCTCTCTTTAATCAGATTTGAAAGAGAAATTGATAAAAATTTAAATCGTGCAAAAAAATATTTAACTGAAGGATTAAAACTTTATCCTTATTCCAGGGAAATTCTATTTGAAACACTCAGATATTATCAGCTTGAAAATAATTTAGCCGAATATGCAAGACATTCATATCTTTACGGGCTTCGCGCACACTCAAAATTTACTTATCACGAGGCATTAACAGGCTTTTTGACTTTGGGAGATCTTACCAATGCAAAAAAAACAACAGATAAGCTGTTAAAACTCGACCCAAATGATCCAAAGACACTGTACCTGTCAGGCAGTTATTACATAAAGAAGCAGGATTATAATCAGGCACTGGCACTTTTAAATCAGGCATATTCGATAATAAGACAGAGCGGCTCTGATGAACAATTAGCATTTAACATAACAAATACAATTGCTCACTTATATCTGGCTCTTGGAAATACCACAGAATCACTGCATTTTGCAAATGAAGCATTAAATTACACTAAAAACAATCCTGAAAATTTAGTCAGGGTTAAAAAATTCATAAACACTATTGGTATATCGCCCTAAAAACATTACAATTAATAAGTTGTGTTTTCAATAATAAAATTTATTATTTTTTTAATTTGCTCCTGGGCATTTGGGTATATATCTTTAAGCCGTCTGTTAAAAATCAGATCTTTGGTTTTATTAATTCCATTATCAGTTTCTTTTGGAATTACTGCTTATGTTTTTACCTGTCATATATTGTCATTTTTAACAGGGACTCAAAAAGCTGCATGGATTTCAGTAATTGTATTAGTGCTTGAATCAATTTTGATATTTTTTATTAACAGGAAAAATTCAACACCAGCAGAAAAAGAAATAACTACAAGTCAGCTTATTACCATAAGTACTATTGCAATATTTATTTGTCTTCTTACTTTTATGGCAGTTAGTAAATTTGGCACATTTGACAGAGAAGCACATATACCAATTGCAATGACAATGTTCCACAATAATGTTTATCCGCCAAGAGATTGTTTCAGATCAGATTATGTACTTCTCTATCACTATGGCGGGGACCTTTTGGCCGGTGCCATTCAATATATTACTAATTTAGACATTTCAACTTCATATGAACTAATAGCTGCTATCTTAAGCGGCACAACGTTTCTAAGTTTTTTTGCCTTATGCTGGCTTTTAACTTCAGGTTTTAAACTTTCTCTGCTTGGTGGTTTTTGTGCTTATTTTGGCGGAGGACTTTTATGGCTTGACGCAGTCATCCGATACTTAACAAAGAATTTTCCAGATGGCGTTACTAACTGGTCATTTCTACAGACTTTCTTAAATCTTGGAATTCATGGAGGAATTAATAATGCACCTTCAGTTCTTACATTTATTTCTACATTTAATCTCGGTAATCCGGTTCTAATCTGCTCATTAATTCTGTTCTGGAAAATGATCCGGGAGAAAAACATAAAATCAGGTATTTATTATATTTTCTTTTTAACTATTACTTTATTTATTTTATATCTAACTGCTGACTGGCTTTATGTAACATTTTGGGTGGCTGTTTTACCCTTTACTTTCTTCTTATGGAAAGACAATAAAAAACAATTTATAATTTCTACCCTGATAATTCTTTTTATTTCAGTCTTTTTAAATAAATCTGCCGGAAATCCTCTTTTTTTACAAGACTCTCTTCAGGCTTTGGGCAGAACAAATATTTTTGATACAGGAATCAAAAAGCAGCTTTTTTCTGTGGTCGGCTGGGGAAGAATAAGTGCTCATGTAATGAATTATCAAACCATTTCATGTTTTTCATGGGATTTTATCTGTGAGATTGGTTTAAGTTTATTTCTTTTCCCTGTTGCTTTAATTTATTTAATAAAAACAAAAAACCGGCTTGGTTATTTACTTTTTCTTGCATCTGCCATGACAATGCCAATACCGGTGTTAATTGATTTTAAATTAAACCCCGTTGAACTGGTCAGGCTGTTTGCTTTTGGAAATACAATGCTTATTCTGCTTATTACCTGCGGAACGGCATTTTTATATAAACCATTTGTTAAAAACAATTTCCTGATCATTCCTTACGCTGTTGTTTTTTGTTTATCACCCTTTTCTCAGTTGATTTTCGGAGCAGTTTTTTCACCTCATATTTATTCTAATAAGTCACTTGTCCAAACCCTGTGTAATGATCTTAAGAAAATTAAATCTTTAAATGAATTGTTTTCATACCTCAGAGACTATAGCCAGTATATGCACCTTACCAAAAGTAGAGTAATAACTGCCTATAAGAGCGAAATGGAATTTTTTAGATCACAAAGCAAACCGGGAGATGTCGCACTAAGCACTATTCATGAAATCCCTGCATATACCGGAGTTTATTCGCTGATACCGACACAAAGATTTGTCTACTGGGATCTGCTATATTCACCTCACAACACATTATATGAAACTGCATTTTCTACGCTGGATCCTTATTTATTAAAAGAACTAAACATAAAATGGTTACTCATAAATCCTGAATTAAAGAGCAAATTACCAAAAGAAACCCGGGACACATTAAATAATTCAAATATATTCAGCCTGGCTTTTATCAGTCCAAATAAGCTGGAGATTTATCACGTCAATGAGCTGGAGAATATTCTTAAAACATCTCCACGTAAAACAGCATGGATGCTTATAAACAGAAACGGTTATCCGGTCACCTCGAAGAAAAATAAAATCGTATTATTCCCGGACCTGAGAGATGCTTTGGTGGAATTAAAATCTCTCCAAAGTACAAACCCTGTTTTAAAAAAACAATTAATTACTGCTTGTGCAGTCATTATTCAAAGTCTCGAGAAACAAATAGTTGATAGCAAAATCAATATTGACGTAGAAAAAAGGTTTAGTACGCTATAATTTATTAACTATAATTCATAATGCTCACATACCTAAATAATCTAAAAGAAAAAATAGAGCGCCAGGTCGGTTCTGATGTTCTGCAGAGAGTAATTCAGTATCAGGGAGCCCAGGGACTGGTAAATATGGTAAACGTATCACTGACTGCCATAAAAAAAGAACATCCTGCAAATATAAATTATTTACCGCCATGTCTTTTTCTGGAAATTACAAACAGATGTAATCTGAGTTGCTCTACCTGTCAGCTTGGAACATCAGAAGCTTACAACGGCTACAATAAAAATGATATTACATTTGAACAGTTTAAAAAAATTATTGACCAGGTGCCGTCACTGGTTTATGTCACACTTCAGGGAGTAGGTGAACCTCTCTTAAATAAAGACATAATGAAGATGATTAAATACTGCTCAGATAAAGGAATATCTACTTACATTAATACAAACGGGACCATACTTACAGAGACAAAAGCCAGAGAGCTGATTAATTCCGGATTACAAAACTTATCTGTTTCAATTAACAGTTTTGACGAAAAGATTTTTGCAGAAACCAGAAGCGGTGCATCTATAGCCAAAGTTACAGAAAATGTTAAAAAGTTTATTAGTATAAAACATGAATTAAACAAAAAACGGCCTGTTGTTTCTCTCAGGGCAATTTTAATGAAAGAAACCGAGCCGTCAATGGAAGATTTGATTTTTAAATCTGATGAACTCGGCATTGATGTCCTTTATATACAATTATTCATAAGCATAATAGCTGATAAAAATCTTATGGAATCATCTTTAAAAAAAAATGAAATTAATGCTTTTACTGAAAATCTGAAACGATGGAAAAAACAGGTTAAAAAACTTCAAATAGTCACAGAAGGTTTTGGAGATTCTTCAAACAATCTCGGACAATGTAAGCTCCCCTGGTTCAGTCCAAACGTTACTGCAGAAGGATTTGTTACACCATGCTGTACCATAAGCAACCCAAGTTTACTAAACATGGGAAATGTCTTTGAAACTCCGTTTGAAAAAATCTGGAACTCCGAACAATTTGTAAATTTTCGAGCCGGTTTTTACAAAAAGCAGCCTAAAGTCTGCATTGGCTGCCAGAATTACAAACGTAACTGAAATGAAACAGTATTCATTTTTTCTGAAGTTAATATTACTTTTTATAATATTTTACTGGATTTTTAAGTCTGTAAATATTAAAGATACAATCAACGTACTGGAAAAAACAAACATCACTTACTTCTTGCTTGCTGTCTTGCTTAGTAATCTGTCAAGTATTTTTTTAACGATTAAATGGCAGAGATTGGCAGATCCGCTAAGAATAAAAAGTAATTTTTTCGAACTCTTAAAACTAAATTATATTTCAATTTTTTACAGCAGTTTTTTGCCGGGACAGTCTTCAGGTGAATTAATTAAAGGGTTAAGAATGGGGAAAAAAGAAAGTTCTGTCCAAAAAGCATGGATTCCAATATTTATAGATAAAATTACAAATCTATTAATAATATTAATTATTGGACTTATTGCTGTCCTGTCAGATAAAACATTTCAAACAAACAAAACACTGATATTTATCGTTTCTTTGTTAACAGTATCTTTTTCAATTATTACTTTAATGTTATTTAGCGACGATACAAGACAGTTTGCCGACTTTTTAAAAGCCCGGTTAATAAAGGGTTTAAGATTTTTAAAATTAAAAACCGATCAACTGGACAGTCTCTCCCTGGACTACCTGGAAAGTTATAAAAAGCATAATCTGCTCATGTTTGAAACTCTTATTTGGAGTGTATTAATTAAGCTCCCGCATGTTGTTGCTTTTTATTTTTTAGCTCTAAGTTTGAATATTAATTTAAACTTAATACAATGCGCCTGGTTGTTTTCAATAGTTTCTCTTATTACCCTTATTCCAGTAAGCTTTTCAGGAATTGGTGTCAGGGAAAGTGCTTTAATAGTTATACTTGCAAAGATTGGAATTGAAAGATTTAATTCTCTAAGCTTATCAATATTAATTTTTCTTGTCGGAATACTGGTAGCACTAATCGGCGGAGTATTTGAATTGTGTTCAGATAATAAAAAAATAAATGAAAAAACAAACTGATTTATATGCTTTCTGGAAAGAATATTACTTTGCAATTATTCCAATAGCAATAACTATCATGCTTTACCTCCCTTCCTTATTTTATGGATTTAGAAATTTTGATGAAGATAATTTAATAAAAGATTTTTACGTAAAAAAAACATTTTATGACTATGTAGACAAGTTTTTACTTTTACAGTCAGGCGGTGTCTCAGCAGCACATGGATTTACTTTTTCAGGTATAAAAAATGTACATGTATCAATTTTAGGATTACCTGTTTTTTATCTTATTAATTTTCTTTTTCAGGCAAAACCATTGTTATATCATTTATGGGGATTATCCCTGCATTGCCTTGCATTATTTTTTTTCTTATGGTTTTGTTTTAATTTTAGCCAGAGTAGACGAATAGCCCTGTTTTCAGGATTAATCTGGTCAATGCATCCTACAAACGTCGAATCTATAATATGGGCTACAAACTGGTCTCAGCCCTTAGGAGCAGCTTTTTATTTTTTTACGTTGAATAAAATCGTACATATGATTAATAGAGGTTTGCCATGGCAAGCCTCTACAGGTATATTTATTTTGTTTATTACATTAATTCAGATTTTGTTTACAGAACACACTATTACCATTCCGTTTGCAATATTATTTACTGTTTTTTATCTGTTAAAGAGTTCGAATACAGAACCAGATTCATTTAAACAAGCTATTAAAATAAGCCTTCTGTCATTTGCTGTTATTGCCGGATACTGGATATTACGTACGACTCTCATTGCAAAAACTGTCAGAAGTGCTTTAGAAAATAATTTTATTGAATCCTTAGAAAGGGTAGCATTTTTTACACCGCAGATATTTTTACATCAGTTAAAATTAATTTTCTTCCCTTTAAAACTTAGTATTGATCAAATGGACTTATTGACCTTAGATAAGATTTTCTTAGGATCGTATAATTTGTTTTGCATTTTTTTATTGATTTCATTTTTGTTTCTAATTGTCTTTTTTAGGAATAAATTGCCACTTTTATCTTTTGGTGTGTTACTTTATCTGATTACTATTTTACCTTTTGTCCAGATAATTCCTCTTTATTCTCTTTCTGGTGAAAGATATAACTATCTTGGATCAGCATTTATTACTTTTGGAATAGTTTCAACATTTTTAAGCTTCAGTAAAAGAAAATCCTTAATAACAATGTTAATTATTTTATCTATATTGCTTGGTACAAGATCTGTTCTAAGAATTAATGACTGGAGAGACAGCTCTTCGCTATTTTCAAGCACCATTAAAACAAGCAAGTCTCTCTTTAAGAGAGGAATCTGGACATATGACCTGGCTATATGTCAGGAGGATGAAAACACAAAAACAAGGTTTTTAAAAGAGTCAACAAAGATTTTAAAGAAATTTGTTCAGCAATCCAGCTCACATATAAGTGAGCCTGCTATTTTCAAAACATATGAACTGGACAGAAAATCAATTCTTGCAAAAGCTTTTATTAGAATCGCTACAAATTATGAAATTCTAAAAGATCAAAATCTGCAATTAAAACATCTTCTAAAAGCATTAGAAATTTCAGAATCAGGCAGGCAGATTAGAAGTTTAGTTTATAAAAATCTTGGAACACTTTATTTCCAGATGAATGACTTTAATAAAGCTGTTTCTTATTACCAAAAAAGTAATATTATTTCTCCAAGTCAAACAATTAATTTTGCTATTGCAGTATGCTATTTAAAATTAAAAGATTTTACAAATTACGAAAAATATCTTAAAGAGGCCATTTCTAAGACCTTTTCAGACGGGGAAGCATTTAAAGCTTACGGACAGTTACTGGATATTTCAAAAGGCGATTATCAAAGTGCCGTTAAATACTATAAAATTGCAACTGTACTACAAAACAGTCCGGAACCATACATACTACTTACTACTGTTTATTTAAAATTAAGAGATATTGATAATGCATTTAAAACAACAAAAAATGGACTGTCTGGATTTCCGGAAGATCCAACTCTTTTATACTTACACAGCACAATATTAATAAACAAGAAAAATTTAGAAATCGGATTAAAAGGGCTCATAAAAGTTGCAAAAAATGTAAATGCTCCAATTGATATAAGAGCAGAATCCTGTAATATACTGGTAAACATATTTTTAAAACAAAATAATTTACCGGAAGCAAAAAAATATAATGATTTAGTCTTAACTATTGATCCTAAAAATCAGGAAGCGTTAAAGAGGCTGTCGCAACGATAGCTTTTTTCATTCAAATTCCCGGCTTTTTCATGATCCTGGATAGTTCAGGGTTACTTAAGTTTATAAGTAACTCTACAAGCTGTTCGTTTTTAGATTTTTCCTGAAGGATTTGATTTGAAAGCTGTTCTGCAAGCAGTCTTATCTCAGTATTTTCCTGTACCAGTTCTTTTTGGTTACTTACTTGCCTTTCCAGGGCTTCTTTTTTAGATACAGTTTCATGGTATTCAGAATATAAATTTGAAAGCTCCTGTTCTCTCTGGCCAAGCTGCCAGTTTAGTTTTTGAATTTGTGTTTCCAGAGAGTTAATGTGTTGTTTTAATTCTGCTACCAGCTGGTGCTCTTGATTTAAAGCGATTCTTTCGTCTACTAAAACTTTTAAAATTGCATGGATTTGATTTGAAATAGAATCAATGGACTGGGAGCTTTCAGGAGCTTCCCAAAGTTGCTCAAAACCTTCTAAACTTGTATTTGCTTTTTTAAGTGGACTGTTCATAGATCTTCCTGACGCTCTTATCTTAAATAAGATTCCTAATCCAGGTCATCTAATGCAAACGGATTAGTTGCTTTTGGTTTTTCTGGAGGCTTATTAGTTAAGGTAGGTTTAATCTGTTGAGTTTGTGGTGCCTGTTGTGGTTTTTGCACTGGTGTTTGTGAAGCACTGCCTGCTTGCGGCATTTGAAGATTTAGTGCATTTGCATAAGCTGTTACTGTTATGGCACAAAGTTTTAACTGCTTTACATACCACATGCAAAGTTCCTCCTGACATAAAACAGGAACTTCTTTCTCAATACTTAGTAGCGGACAATATGGCGTTTCAGGCATAGGATAATTCTAACATTGAATTGATAATTGACAATTCTCTATTACATTGCTTCTGGTGCACTAATCCCTAGTATTTTTAATCCATTTGCAATTGTTATTTTCACAGCTTCTACTAATTCTAATCTTGCTTTGGTTAAACTTGTATCTTTTGTGATTACACGGCATACTGTATAAAATTGATGAAAGCTTGTAGCTAAATCTTTCAGGTAATTGGCAATTCTGCCTGGAGCCTCACTTTTTGCAGCAAGAATTACTTCTTCAGGAAAATCAAGAATTTTTAAAACCAGATCTTTTGTTACAGTATATTCCGGAATATCTGATTTGAACAGATTCATTAATAAGTCAGGCTTATGGAAATCCAATTTTTCTTCAATATTTAATTCTTTATATTGCCTGAAGATACTGCAGCAGCGAGCATGTGCATACTGGATGTAATAAACCGGATTATCCTTGTCCTGCTTTTTTGCCAGATCAATATCAAAAACCATTCTGTTGTTTGCATGGGTTGCAATTAAAAAATACCTGAATGCATCCGAGCTTACTTCATTTAATACTTCTTTTATAGTAACTACTGCTCCTGCACGCTTTGACATTTTTACTTCCTGTCCACCTTGTTTTAAACTTACAAGCTGAACAAAGATTATTTCTAATCTGTTAGCATCATAACCAAGAGCTTTTAGGGCACCTTTTAAGCTGACTTCCTGTCCATGGTGATCTGCTCCCCAGATAGTAATTAGTCTGTCAAAGCCGCGATTTAGCTTGTCAATGTGATATGCAATGTCAGCGACAAGATAAGTAGGTCTTTTATCAGCTCTGATTAAAACCCTGTCTCTCACATCACCAAATTCTTCTGCTTTAAACCATAGAGCACCCTCATTTTCATAAGTAACACCCTTTTCTTTTAGATTTTTTAACACCTTATCTACTTCTTTATTTTTATGAAGATCAGTTTCACTAAACCAGTTATTAAATTGAACTCTAAAAGATGACAATAACTCTTCCTGGGATTTTAAAATCAGATCTTTTACCATGCCACCTAATTGTAAAGAAGTGTTTGCCCCGCTACATTTTTTTACATATGCAGATATTCCTTCTTCAGGATAAAAATCTTCTGACCAGATTACTTCTTTACCGTTTAATTTTTCATAAATTGCCCATGCAGTGTCAGATAATTTTGTAATCTGTTCACCATAATCATTTATATAAAATTCGCTTGAGAGGTTATAACCAGCTTTGTCTAAAAGATTCACAAGACAGCTTCCGATTACTGCTTGTCTTCCATGTCCTATGTGTAAGTCTCCTGTAGGATTTGCAGAAACATATTCCACAAGTATTTTTTCTTTGGATTTTTTTTGTGCAAAGCCATAATTTTCATTTAATTTAAAAACTTCCGACAAAGATTCGACTAAAGCCTGATCGCTAACGGTAAAGTTTAAGAACCCCGGCTTAACTACATCAATCCTTGAAATCAAAACTGTATTTGCTTTTAGTTTTTCTTTTATTTCATTTGCGATTTCAAGAGGATTCCGTTTCCGGGCTTTTGCCAGCACCATTGCAATATTTGTAGCAGCATCACCATGCTCTTTTAACTTTGGTTTTTCTATTATTATTTCATCAGCAAAACCATTGACAGCTTTTTTTATCTCAGACTGAATTTTTTGTTTATAGGACATCTTTTTCATTCTGCTTTATTTTTTCACAACACTGGTGTAGATCTAAAAAGATAGGTGAGGTGCACCAGACAATTATAGAACTTTAGTTACTGCCTAGCTATGTTACTAAATCTCATCTGACTAACTTACAAAGAAAGGTTTTGCCTGGTTTATCCAGCAAAACCTGAAAAATGATACAAAAGGCAGACTGCGAGCACTTTGCAAAGCCCGACAAGCGAGGTACGAAGCAAGGAGGGCGGTAGGCAAAAACGAACTTTATCTGGGTTTTTTCGCACCTAAGGTTAAAAAGGCAGCAAGAGTTAATAAAATCAAAAGTGCAAAACCACTAACTATCCCCCCAATAACAAATTTCTTCGGAGAATAATAAAACTCGATTAAATAGCTATCAGCCTTAGGCAAAAAAACAGCTCTCTGCAAAAGATTTGCCTGAAAGTGCTTATTCTCTTTACCGTTAATTTTTACTTTCCAGTTTTCGTTTAAATTATTGTTCAATACAAGGAATCCCGATCGATTAACATTGATATTAATAGTTATGTTATTTAAGTCGTATTTAACTTGAACGCTTTGACTGCAGGGACTGTCGCCTTTCCGCCCCAGGCGAGACCTCGCAGTGAAAGATATTTCTTCTTTCAGGATAATTTCTTTCCTTGGATCAAAATTTGGACTATCCAGCTCGACAATTATATTTTTTGGATCTTTAATAATCTTATAATTTTCTACAAAAAATACTCTCGGTAAATAATTTTTATTTTCATAAATAGTCGAATCGCCTTCAAAAACTTTTTTAACTTTATTTGATTTTAAGATTAAAAAATTTGGGACTAAAAAATATTTTACATTTAACAAATCCAGTATCATACTGTGAAAATTTGAAATGGGATATGGAGTATTAATATTAGAAAATAAATCAAAGATTTCTCCCGAATAAAGCCTTTTGGAAGCCATTGTCTGGATATAGACAAAAGTATAATAAATATCTTTTGGAATAAAAGAGCTGTAACCCGATACATCTTCTAATTTAAATGGCAATAAAGTATTTGGCTCTGCTATGTCAGGTTTTATGGAAGCACCTTCCACCTGATGGCTTATAAAAGGCAAGATCCTGAAGGGTTCTTTTGATTTTTTTTGTTCAGTAATTATAAAATCTAAAATTCCATCCTTAGGAATAGATTTATAACTTACCCTGTCTGACCATGTTACAAAATAAGAAGAAAAATATATTAAGTCAGCTGCCGATATAAGAAAGATAAAAACAAATATTAATATTTTCTTAACTGGTTTTAAAAATGAAAAATAATCACAGGCTGCCTGAAAGCCAAACCCTGCAAGAAACGGGACACAATAACTATAAATCTGTAAAAATCTGTAGTGCTGCATCTCTTTAAATCCCGGAAGAAAATTTCTAATTACAAAAAATAACGGTGAACCCATACAGATCAAAAGTGAAAATATAATTAAGAAAATAAAAAATAATACAAGTTTATTTTTAAAAAATCTAAAACAAAATAATGAAAATATAAATGGCAATAAACCAAAATAAACATAGTTTCTGGCAAATCCTGACTTGTAATGCATATATTCAGAGGTTTGATTAACTGCACCGGATAAAGGCCAATCCGGAATACCCTTATAAAACGGATAAAGCAATCCTAAAAAAGTTTTCAATGGTACTGAGCTGGCTCTTACAAGATCGGGCGGATTAACTGTTCTGTGAGAAGCCTGAAACAAAGGAAAAAATGGTACTAATACAACAGCCCCTATCATTAATCCAGTTCCAAAAATAAACAGAATGCTAAACAAGTGCTTTGTAAAGGCAAGTCTTGCGCTTGCTCCTCTAAATACAGCAAACAATACAAAAAATATAACAGTATAGTAAATATACTGAAGATGTCCTGAAATAAAAATCAATCCAAGCAATAGCGCACTAAACAACAAATATTTATTTAAAATATTTTTATTATTAAGATTTTTTTCATATGAAAGCAGTAAAAAAGGGAAAGCAGCACTATTCATTAACATGTGTTCATAGCTAAACCACGTTACATTAAACGGCTGAAACATATAAACAAGTGCTGCTAATAAAGAAGCTGCAAAGTTTAATTTCCACTGCCTGCATAGCAAAAATGCTCCCAACCCGCACAGGATAAGACATACAAATGTAAGAATCTCATGTGCTGTAAAATGATCAAATACTAAGTAAGACAAAAAATACAAAGGATGAAAAAACCCTACCTGCGGCTCAGCTAAAAATTCAGCTCCAGTCAAAATATAATGATTCCAGAATGGTAATTTCCCTTTTTTAATCGACTCTGAAAAGAACTCTCTAAGCGGTGTAAACATCTGAATCAGGTCATTGTTATAGTGATTATGAACTCTTAAAACTTTTGAAAAATCTTCACATGTAAGTTTAAAATCTTTGATATAAACCAAAGAAGAGCTGCTATTACTTTTATTTTTTACAATAATCTGAACACTGTACTGATCTAAATTTTTAAGAGATTTTAATTGCTTCAAAAAATTATTCAGTGGATACAATGCCCTGTACCAGGATACTATTCCATCTTTATTTTTAAAAAGCGGTGTTAAAGCGACCCCGGGAGTATAAGTAGAATTATTTATATTATTGAGAAGTGTTATTCCAAGATCAAATGTCACAGAACTATCTGAAATAGTTTTAAAGTCAAAGCTAATATAATAATTTATATCAGACAGTTTACTGGATTTTGTCTGAAGCAGCTTATCCCAGTTCACTTGTGACACAATTGTACCTGTGTTTTTTGGAGGAGTTTTCAAAGCAAAAACAGATACCATGGTTTCTGGATCTACAATCATTTGTTCTTTTGGAAGATTTGCCTGCCACAATGTAGTATTTTTGATTTGTTTATCCACAGTATGATAACGCCACGGATACATTCGTACATTTCTAATATCCACAGGAGTATCTACAAAACCAAGAAATGCAGGAAAAAGAAAAATAACTGCAATTAAGATAATTACAATAAATGCAATTTGATTTTCATGTAAAGGCTTCATCGGATCTTCGCTTGTTTATTTAATAATATCGCTAATAGTCCAAGAATAAAAAAAGCAAGGCAGGTTACAGAAAATCCTATTAAAAATGGTTTCGAATAATAATAAAACTCGATCAAATAATCTCCTGCTTTAGGCAGATAAACTGCTCTTTGAATTAGATTTGCCTGAATATGTTCAGCTTCTTTTTCATTAATTTTTACTCTCCAGTTATTGTTTAAATTATTACCAAGTATAAGAAATGCTGCCTGATGAACTTTGATTTTTAATTTTATATTGTCCTGATCGTAGTTAATAAAATTAACTCTGTTAACGTTAGAAGATTGCTTCGCCCGCCTTTGGCGTGGCTTCGTCGTTTCACTCCTCGCAATGATATGGGGTTCTGACATTAAAATTACCGTTTTTAAGGGGGCAAAATCATCCCTGTCAAGCTCCTGGATTATCTCTGTGGGAGAATTAATTACTTTATAATCAGATACAGTAAATGCTCTTGGCAAAAATCCTTTATTTTCATAAACACTGCAATCTCCATCAAATACTTTTGTAGCATATTGAGGTTCAATAGTTATAATACTTGGAATTAGGAAATATTTTACATTTAGCAGATCAAGGATTTTACTTTTGAAATTATAAACAGGAAACGGGATATTAGGGTTTAGAAAGATCCTGATTAGCTCTTTCGGATAAAGTTTAGATGGATCTTTAGTCTGAATATAAACAAACAAATTATAAATATCCCTCGGGACAAAAGAACTGTATCCTGATGCTTCTTCAATCTTATAAGGCAAAAGGGTATTAGGCTGAGAAACATTTATTTTCAGGTGTGTCTCATCAACATTAGGAACAGAAAATGGCAAAATCCGAAAAGGCTCTTTTGATTTTTTTTGTTCTTTAATTAAAAACTCCAGTGAACCATTTTCAGGCAGTGGTTTATAATCTTTCCTGTCTGACCAGGTAACAAAAAAAGAGGAGTAATATAAAAGATCCACAACAGTTATAAAAATCACCAGTGAAATTAAAATATTTTTTAGACTTTGTCTCAGTAATGGAAAGTTATTTAGAAACACCTGAAAACCAATTCCGCTAAGAAATGGTACACAATAACTATAAATCTCCACAAATCTATAGTGCTGCATTTCCTTAAATCCAGGAATAAAGTTCTTAATTAAAAAGAATACCGGACTTCCGGTAAAAATAAGTATTGAAAAAATTATTGTTAAATATAAAAAGATAACCAGACTATTATTCTTTAATTTTTGCAAAGTAAAAAGAGAGAAAATAAAAGGTAACAAACCAAAATAAATATATTCTCTAAAAAGCGCCCATTGCATATAAGTTTCATTAAAATGTGCTCCTTTTGGAAATCCTCTATGAAAAGGATAAATTAATCCTAAAAAGACTCTTAGAGGTAAAGAGTTTGCATTAATAAATGCATCAGAATTCGGAACTCTGTGTGAATTTTGAAAAATAGGAATAAATGGAATTAAGACTATAGCTCCAATCATTATCCCGATCCCAAAAACAAACACAATACTAAATACCTGCTTTGTAAAAGCAAGCCTTGTGCTTATCCCTCTAAATACAGCAAACAAAATAAAAAATATCGATGTGTAGTGAATATACTGCAAATGTCCGGATAAAAAAATCAGTCCCAGTAACAAAGCTGAAATCAACAAATATTTGTTTAAAATTTTACCTTCTTTAAGATTTTTTTCATAAGCCAAAATCAAAAATGGCAATGTTGCTGAGTTCATTAACATATGCTCATAACTCATCCATGTAACATTAAAAGGCTGAAATATATAAACTATCGCTGTCAACAATGATGCACTTATACCAAGCCCCCAGTATCTTGCTAACAAAAAAGCTCCGGTACCGCAAAGTAATAAACTTAAAAAAAGGACAATTAAATGTGCCGTAAAATGATCAAATAAAAAATAAATTGAAAAATAAACCGGGTGAAAATATCCTACCTGTGGTTCTGCTATAAATTCTGTCCCGCTAAAAATATAATTATTCCAGAATGGAAGTTTCCCTTTTTTTATTGATTTGGAAAAATACTCTCTAAACGGAGTAAACATTTGTATCAAATCATTTATAGAAGGATTATGAATATTTACAACTTTAGAATAATCATCACATGAAATTTTTAAGTCACTTATATAGAGGAATGCAGGATTATTTAAATCATTATTCAGAATAGTAATGCATAAACTGTACGAGTATAAATCCTTTATTAAATTATTCAAATCAAAATAAGCTTTGTACCAAAGGCTGCGCTTATTATTAACCAGAACGGGGGATACAGCTACATTCGGAACAAAAGTCTCTTTAGTAACATTATTAATTAATAATAATTTAAAATTTACAGTCTTGCCGATTTTTGTAACCGGCTTAAAATCAAATGTCACATAATAGTTAGATTCTGTTTTTTTACTTAATTTTTTTGTTGTTTTCTTGTTTAAGTTGATTTTATATACGAAATCACGGGTTTTACCAGCATCAACCTTAAGACTGGTAATTAATTGCTTCTTTTCATCGTCAACGGTACATGTCTCTTTGGAAGAATTTAATTCCCATAAAGTAAATGTTTCTATTTTCTTATCCACTGCATGATAACGCCATGGATACATAAGAACATCCCTGATATCAACCGGAGTATCAACCTTGTCAAGAAAACACGGAAAAAGATGTATGATAACAATTAAAAAAATAACAATAAAAGCTAACTTGTTTTTTATGAAAGACTCTTTCATATTTACTAATCATAGCTAAAGTAAAAATGCTTTTCATAATAAAGTCACGTTATAATTTATTAATTAATGGCAAATAAGAAATTAAAAGTTTTAATGATAAATTATGAATTCCCTCCAATAGGAGGGGGAGGAGGCACCACTACAAGATTTCTTGCAAAATATATGGCAAGGCTCGGTGTAGATGTAAATATTTTAACTTCTAAGCCGGGAAAAGAAGATGTAGTGAATCATCCTGAAGGATATCGTTTATATTATATTGGTCGGACTAAAAATAAATTATCCGGTACACATATACCCGAGCTTGTAATATTTGCTTTAACAATCATTTATTATTCAAAGACTGTATTAAAGCAAATTCAGCCTGATCTTATACACTGTTTTTTTACCCTGCCATCAGGAAGCTGTGGATTATATTGTAAAAAGGTTTATAAAATTCCGTATATTATCTCAGCACTGGGTGCAGATGTTCCTGGATTCAATATAGGCGACTGGAGACTCGATATTTATCATACATTAACCAGGTTCTTATCAAAATCAATCTGGAACAACTCTTCACATATAATAGCTAACGGTAGTTCTTTAAAAGAAACCTGCAAAAGATTTTCACCAGAACAAGAGATTGAAATTATATCTAACGGAGTAGACCCGGAACTCTTCTATCCGGATAAAAACAAACATCCCGGAACAAACGAAGTCCAGCTGCTCTTCATAAGCAGACTTATGCCCCAAAAAGGGGTTGATACTTTAATAAAAGCATGCAATGTTTTAAATAAACGAGGAACTACAAATTATAAGCTTACAATTGTTGGGGAAGGATATTTAAAGGATTTAATGTTTTCATTAATAGATAAATTTGACCTGAGAGAAAAAATAAATTTTCTTGGCTGGAAAGATCTGGAAGAGTTACCGGAGATTTACAGAAGGGCAGATATTTTTATCCTTCCCTCTGTTATGGAAGGCATGTCCAGTGTAGTCCTTCAGGCAATGGCATCAGGCTTACCAATAGTAGCTTCCAGAGTTAAAGGATTTGAAGAAGTAGTAGTAGAAAATATAAATGGATTATTCGCTGAATATAATAATCCTGAACAATTCGCAGAAGCCATAGAAAAGTTAATTAAGTCGCCAGAATTAAGAGAAAAAATGTCTAAACAAAGCGTAGAAAAGTCAAAACAATTTTCATGGGAAAATATTGCAAAGAAATATTTAGAATTTTACGAAAAGGCTGTATTGGGAAATTAATTCCCGGACTTTCTGGCAGTAAGCACTATAGGCGTATACATTTCAAACATATTTAAAACATCAGCTAAGAATGAAGATATTTTTAGTTTTTGTATCAGCGAAATCATTGGTCTGATTTTTTGGAGGGATGCCCAGTCAGAATAGTTTCCTGTCGTAAGGCGCTTTTTAAATACACCTTTACCCCAGCTTAAAACTTGCACATTTTTCATCTTAGTTAAAATTCTTTTTAAATAAAACGGACTTATTAACTGGAGGGTATCAATATATTTTGGATTTTTTCCTGCTAATAAAGCATAAACTTTAGCTAAAAATCTGTTTGTTAAACAAGGCCAAAGTATCCCATAATGACCTTCCCAGAAAGAAAAATAATTTGGAATTACAAACTGCAAATACCCACCTGCTTTAAGCACTCTGATGGATTCTTCAAGCACAAGCTCAGGGTTCTGAACATGCTCTAAAACATTTGTAGAGTAAATAAAATCAAAGCTATTGTCAGAAAATGGAAGCTTTTCAGCACTGGCAGAAATAACAATATCCTTTGGAAGACTATATTCTCTTAAAAGCGCAAGCGATATTTCATTAAATGGAGAGAACTCATCCTGCGAAGGTTCTACTCCAAATGCATCAATCTGATACCTGGTTCTGGCAGTAACTAAAAATGTCCCGACACCTGTACCGATTTCCAGTAATTTTTTATTTTTAAAATCAATTTTTTCAAACTTGCTTATCTCAGAAATAAAAAGCTCAACTTGTTCAATTGCCCTGTCTTCTGCTAAAAACTCACATGCAATTGCCTTAAAATCCCGCTCTAAAAGATCTCCGGTTGACTCACTGAGAGCATCTGCAAGCTTATCAACAATTAATGAATCTTTTGAAATCAAAGTCATCATAAGCTTAAACATATCATATACAAACAATTTCAAGCATATTCTAAATTACCAAAATGTCATGTCAAATATTGTTATGGTAAATTTACTGTTTTATAAGGAATACAAATGAAAGAAAGAATTATTAAATACCTAAGCTGTCCTGGTTGTAAATCAAACTCTGATCTTAAATTAAAAGTATCAATCACAGATAAAAACACAAACCATATAATGGAAGGTAATTTAGAGTGCCTTTTATGCAAAACTATCTATCCTATTAAAGGTGGTGTTCCCCTTTTTTGTCTTAGTCACACTGATCCTATTGTAGATCTAAACAGAAAAAACTTTGCAGATGAGTGGATGTATTTTACAGCTGATATAGATAAAGAACTTGCTAAAAGAGAACTGGATAGCTATTTTCATGACTTTGTGACCTATAGTGATCTTGAAAATAAAATTGTCCTGGATGCAGGATGCGGAGGTGGAAGATTTTGTTATGTAGTTGCAGCAGAATCTAAAGCAAAAGAAATATTTGCAGTGGATCTGTCACATGCAGTATTTTCAGCTTTTAAAAATACAAAACAATTTGATAATGTAAATATTATTCAGGGAGATCTAACTAATCTGCCATTTAAAAACTTACCGGAACAGGAGCTGTTTGATTTTATTTATTCAGTCGGGGTTTTACATCATCTGCCCGCTCCAAAAGCCGGATTTAGTTTACTTTCAAAGCATCTTAAGAAGAACGGGAAAATACTTGTCTGGGTTTATGGAAAAGAAGGAAATGTATTATATATAAATTTTGCAGACCCAATAAGAAATTTAATAACTTCAAAATTACCCTTTAAAGTTAATCTCGTTTTATCATTTACTATATCGGCAATACTATGGGCAATTATTTGGCTCTTATATGCTCCCTTAAATTTAATTCTGCCCTCTAATACAATAAACAAGATTTTGCCATTTAATGAATATTTTAATTTTTTCAGAAAAAGAGGATTTAAAGATTTCTGGAGAACTGTGCTGGATAAAATGATTCCGACAATTTCATACTACATTTCAAAGAATGAGTTTGTCGACTGGTTTAAAGCAAATAACCTGAATTACAAACTCTATTTTAGAAACGGTCACAGCTGGGTTGGACTTGGTGAATATCCGGCAGAAGCCAATGTTTTACCGAAAAAACACACCGGAGCATTTGTATCCACAAACTAAAACAATGCATAAATAAACGGAGCCAAAGCAGACCCTTCAGTAAACAAGATCAAGGCTCCAAGTAAGATTAAAAAAAGAAATATCGGAGTCAGCCACCATTTTTTCCTGGCTTTCAAAAAATCTAAGAACTCTTTTATTACTGCTAATTTTTTCATTTATCTGCTTTTTATTTTTTAAAACATAGAGAATTGCTTACCAGAAAATTATAGATCCTTTTGGCTATATCTTCTGATAACTCACTGGAATAATGGTCTATATCAACATAAAGCGGCTTTTTAACATTTTCCTGTATATCGGCAAGCCAAAGGAAATTCTTTCCCATATTGTTTTTCCAAACATAATTTTCCATAACTTCATAGCCATACCTGGAGTAAAGAAACTTCCCAAAGCCCTTACCAGCAAATATGTGATATTTTAAATTGTATTTATACGTTGGAACAGGTTGCCAGACAAATAATGTTTTCACGTTAAAAGTCTGTGCAGTGCTTTCAATCAGTTTTTTGTTTGCAATATAGCGCTTTATTACTTTTTCCAGCAATTCCTTATTATCGTAATTTTCTCTGATTTTTTCCGGCTCAACATCAGCTATTTTTTTTATGTCTTTGACTATATTAACAAGCGGTAAATCTACAAGCAGTGTTTTTCCTTTATTATCTACAAATTTTCTAAATCTTTCTGTAAACAAAGGCTCGTTATTAAAATAATAAAAATCATTTAAACCATCTATGAATATTGCTAAGTCAGGTATAAATCCCGAAGTTAAAAGCTCCTGAAAAAGGATTTTTTCCTGGAAAGAAAAATAATTTCCGCAGCCAAAATTATATACATAGCTTTTAGCTTTTAGCTTTTGGCTATTAGAGGAAAGTGCTTCCTGCAAGCAGGAGGCAATTGTTTGATCATCCGGCACACCATAGCCAAATGTTGTCGAACCACCAAATAAAAATACATTTAAATTTTTTGGATCCGGAGGCCATGGTCCCTGATTTTTTGTAATTCTGAATCCTGCTTCATGGACATTTACATATTTGCCTTTAAAAGATCTTTCTTTAAACTGTGTATAAGGCTTGTATACATAAGGCCTTGACCAGGTCTCATATAAAAGCAGATTTACTTCTCTGTCCATTAAATCAGGGTAAAGAACTTTAAGCAATTTACCGGAAGTAAAGATCTGCTCCTTATAAAAAGACACATCCTTGATTACCTGATATCCATATATAAGAATATTAATGAAAAGAAATAATAAAAAAGCACTTAAAAAGTTTATTGCAATGAATTTATAAACATTCAAAATCCTATTTGATAAAAAATGTTGTTTTTTTACAGCAATGAAAAATAAGCCCAGTGTGATTAAACTTAAATTAATTAAAATAATCGGTATTCTGTAATTAAGCTCTACAATTGCATATGGAGAAACAAACTTTTCAAGGAAAATCCGGTTTGTACTTATCCCCAGGAGTATAAAAAAGGCACCAATATAATATTTTATTTTTGACATTTGTTAGTATTGCTTTTCATAGCTAGATTTATTTATTATACTTTTTTCTCTCTTAACCCAGTATGATTTCTTATTCTTATCAATTCTTAAGTCCAGAATATCTTTTCCTGAAACTCTACAAATAATACCAATAGGCGTTATAACAAAATAAAAAAGAACAGATAATATAACTTTTGTCATAATGGAGCCAATGATTAAAGCAAAGGCCATCCAGACTTTTTGTATAGGCTTTAGGATTACAGGAAAAATTAGCCCAAAAAAACCAAAAAAAATAGAAGCCAATAGTAAACAAATAAAAGATGGTTTATGTTTCCACCAGAACAAAGCTGTAAGCAGCCCAAAAACAACAGCAAGAGTTATACCAAACTCTCTAAGTTCTTTTTTAGTACTTTTTATATTTTTAATTTCGCTTAGTAAGCTCATGTTAATTCTCAATCCAACTCAAACTCTTTTTGCCAGTCAACATCTTTATCCAAAGGCTTTTGCTGTGACTTATCTAAAAGGAAATTACCAAGTACAAGATAATCCATATTAGTTCTCATAAAACACAAATAAGCTTCTTCCGGAGTACAAACTATAGGTTCCCCTCTTACATTAAAAGAAGTATTTACAATGACTGCACAACCATATTTCTCATCAAATTTTGAAATCAATTTATGATAAAGAGGACTGTCACTCTTCTCTACTGTTTGAAGTCTTGCTGAATAATCTATATGTGTAACTGCAGGAATTGTAGATCGGGCAATATTTAATTTGCTTATGCCAAATAGTTTTTCTTCTTCTTTTGACATCTGCTTTCTAAGTTCTTTTTTTACAGGTGCTACTAATAACATATAAGGACTTTCACAATCAATATCAAAATAATCTTTTGTTTTTTCTTTTATTACCGATGGTGCAAATGGCCTGAAACTCTCTCTAAATTTAATCTTCAGGTTCATCTGTTCCTGCATTTTCGGAGAGCGGGGATCACCTATTATAGTTCGTGCACCAAGGGCTCTGGGGCCAAATTCCATTCTGCCCTGGAACCAGCCAATTACTTTTTCAGCTGCAATTAAGTCTGAAACTTTTCCTGTAATTTCTTCATCGGTTAATTTAATAAATGGAACATTTTGTTTCTTTAAAAAATTAGAGATATAATTCTCGTCATAATCCGGTCCAAGACAGGAGCCAAACTGCAGATCTTTTTTATCATTAACTTCCTTTTTATTTCCCAAATACTGATGCCACACAAACAAAGCTGCTCCCAGAGCACTTCCTGCATCTCCACTGGCTGGCTGTACCCATATGTTTTTAAACGGCCCTTCACGTAATATTTTTCCATTACCAACACAGTTTAAAGCTACGCCACCTGACAAGCACAAGTTTTTCTGATTTGTAATTTTGTAAGCATGTTTTGCCATTTTAAGCATTACTTCTTCTGTAACTTCCTGAACAGATCGCGCCAGATCCATATCGCGCTGTGTAATTTTTGATTCTGCTTCTCTTGACTGTCCTCCAAATAATCTGTCAAATTTTTTGTTTGTCATTGTCAGTCCTGCACAATAATCAAAATAATTCATATTCAGCTTAAAAGAGCCATCTTCCTTTAAATCAATCAGCTCAGATAAAATTAAATCTTTATATTTTGGTTCACCATAAGGTGCAAGCCCCATAACCTTGTATTCACCGGAGTTAACTTTAAATCCGGTGTAGTAAGTAAATGCTGAGTAAAGGAGTCCTAAAGAGTGCGGAAACTTTAGCTCTTCCAAGATTTCAATTTTATTCCCGCTTCCTAAACCAATGCTTGTAGTAGTCCATTCCCCGACACCATCCATAGTAAGAATGGCTGCTTCCTGATACGGTGACGGAAAAAATGCAGATGCCTCGTGGGATTCATGATGTTCAGGAAAAATAATTTTCCCGTCATAATTAAGCTTTTCCCTGATAAGCTCCTTCATCCAGAGTTTTTGCTTTATCCAGAGAGGAACTGCCCTTAAAAATGATTTAATACCAAATGGTGCGTATGCCAAATAGCTGTCTAAAATACGCTCAAACTTTAAAAATGGTTTTTCATAAAAAGCCACAAAATCCAAATCTCCAGAAGTTAACCTGCTATTTTGAAGACAATAGTTTATTGCATTAACCGGGAATGAAGCATCATGTTTTTTCCTGGTAAATCTTTCTTCCTGAGCTGCTGAAACTATCCTGCCGTCTTGCACCAGGCAAGCAGCACTGTCATGATAAAAAGCTGAGATACCAAGAATATTCATCGATTATTACTTAACAGAACGCCTGTAAACAATTATCCTACTATCATTTGTATAACCATACACCTGATATTCATTGTTTACTATTGGTTTACCGCTTAAAATCTGCTCCTTATTCATTTGAAATAACCAGTCATATTGATGTAAGAATAAAAATTCAATGGGTTCTGGCAAAATAGCATTAATTTTTAAAAGCTGCTCATTAGTGGCATCCTTAAAAATTTGCCTTATCGGGTAATCAGTAAATGTAGTATGTATCCCGTCATTGAAATAAATAAAAGCTGGTTTTGAATCTTTAATAAAAGACTTAATTAACTCCGCATTATTATGGGCTCTGTCATAAAACGATTTTTCAAAATCACAATAATGTTTAATGGCTGAAACAAAGAGTGGAATATAAAAACATACCAAGAAAATCAGAAGCAATGCTTTACTTACCCCGGGATGTTCTTTCCTGAACGGTTTTAGATATTCCAGATTCGAATAAATTAACACCCCAAGAGAACAAATATAAAGAGGCAAATAATATGAATTATATCTCCAGAAATTTTCATGATAGACCTTAAATACTAAAACCAGAGAGGAATTAAAAAGTAAAATTGAGCCCAGTGAAAAACATAAAAAAACTTTTGTCAGGGGGCTTAGCCTGCTCCAGCTTGCAAACAGAAGAGCTACCATAACTAAAAAAACAAGAATATAAATTCCAATCAAAAAGTAAAAGCTTGACATAGTTAAAGCAGAATTTTGATAGGTTGCATATTCCCCGGTATACAAAGTACTACTGGTCGGATAGATAAAATAAGAACCTAAAATAACAGTAATAAAAGCATGTATATTGGAAATTATTCCATAAGGAAAATTATTAAAAACACCACCAAAAGTTTCTGCATAAGTTTGCTGTAATTCCTGAGAAAGGTGAAAATTTACCATGACAGCAACAGGATAGAAAACATATTTCTTGACAATGTAATAAAGTACCGCAAATAAACTACAAATAAGAACAATTAAGACCGGTAGCCGAATCTTTGATTTGATTTTATTTCCTGTAAATTTTGAATTGTAAGAAACCGCCAGAAAAATGATAGTTCCGATAATAGCTCCGATGAAATGAGCTTTAAAAAACCAAAGCAAGACCAGGATTAAACCTATTTTTATAACTGAAAAATAATTAAATCCATTTTCATATTCTTTAATCAGGATATAAGTTAATAAACAAAGAAGAAAACATCCTGCCTGCTCCATCAGGGCAGTATCACAGTTTTTTATCACTGTAGGGAAAAATAAGTAAGAGATTGCAACAATAAAAGCTGTTTTTCGGTTATCTGAAACCAGCTTTTGAAAAATAAAATATAAGAAGTAGCAAACGCCTAATGCAGCAAGCCATGTTGAAAAATATGCAATCTTCTGACTTACACCAAATAGCTTAAAAAAAAGTGCAATGTATGTGGAAAAAACAGGAAAAACAATTAAGTGGGTGGGAAATCCATACTTTAGAATTCCCATTACTGTATAACTGCGTGCGCCAAAATCAAAATTTTCAGCAATTCCCCTTGCAACAGACAAATAAGAAACCTCATCCCATCCTAAGTAATGAGGAAAAACGAATTGGCAAATAATATATGCAGCTAACCATATAATAAAAATTACAGATATAAAAAATAAATCAGACTTATTGCTTTTCATTTACAATCCTCTTTTTAAGCAAAAGAGCAATTAATCCCAGTGAAAATGTATAAAGTGCTATTCCCTGTAAAATAACAAACCCGATAATTCCAAAAGAACTGCTTAAAACATCGGTAAAAAGAGAAATTAATAAAACAATCAAACCAAGCCCGCTGATTAATCCTGAAATAAGCATAAAAATTTTAATCGGATTATATAAAGTAATAGTTTCCACCAATATCTGTGCGGAACGCAGGATATCTCTAAAATACTTTACCTTTGATTTTCCAATCCTTGGTCTGTATTCAATGGGGTGATAATAAACTGACAATCCTTCCAGTATAAAAATTAATGTGGTTGACAATGAAAAAGAAAAACCACTGGAAGTATTAATCATATATTTTTGAATCATATCTTTCCTGAATACTCTTAAGCCGGAATTTACATCCAGTATTTTTTCTCCGGCTACAAACTGGGCAATCTGTTTAAACAAAATTCTTGAGAGCTTTTTAATAAAGGGATCAAAGTTTTGTAAATTATTTCGTCTGCCAATTACAATGTCATAGCCTTCTTCAAGCTTTTTTACCATAAGTAAAATCGACTCGATAGGGTAAGTGCCATCAGCATCCGTAATAGCAACGATTTCACCTGATGCAGACATAATACCTTTTTTTATTGAGAATCCGTACCCTTTATTGTATGGATTTCTGACCAGCTTTATATCTTTTCTGTTTTTTAAAATTTCATATGTACCATCAAATGAGCCATCATCCACAACAACAATTTCATAAAGTGTTTTACCAAGCAAAAAATTAATCTCGTCTATTGTTCGTTCAATAGCATTTCTTTCATTAAAACAAGGAATTATAAGTGAAATTTTTTCCATTAGTGTCATTTGTTATTTATAACATGCAAAAGCTTGAAAGAGACACTCCTGAATGTACTTACATAATCTAAACTTCTTTAATAGAAATCTGTTTCCTATCTTTTATATAATTTAAAAATTCATTTATATCTTTAACTGTTTCAATAGACTTCCAGTAATCACCTGACCTGAAGCCATAAATTAATTTTTCACGGATAAACTGAAGGAAAGTACTTGTTTCATGATTCCCTTTTTCAGGAAGATATTCACCGACTTCATATTCAAAGATATAAACTCCCCCATTTATCCAATAAGGCAGAGTTGGTTTTTCTTGAAAGTTGTTTATCAGATTTTCACTGTCAACCAGTACAATCCCATAAGAACTTACATAGGGAAATAAACTAATTGTTATTTTTATTCCTTTTTGTTTAATTTTTTCATTATGCACTGAAATAACTTTCGTCAGATCAAGCTCAGTATAAATATCTCCGTTTGTTATAACTACATTTTGACATTTATTCAGTTTTACCCATGCATTTTTTAGGGCTCCTCCACGGCCAAGTTGTTCTTTTTCTATTGAATAATCTGTCTCTATGCCAAATTTAGTCCCATTTTCAAAGTACTCCTGTATTTTTTCATATGCATAACCACAGGCAAAAATCACTTTTTTAACGCCATGCTTTTTTAGCCATTCAATCTGATACTCAAGAATTGGTTTTCCTTCAATTAGTATCATCCCTTTCGGGCAATTATTTGTCAGAGACCCCAGTCTTTCTCCCTTACCACCGCATAAAATTATTGCTTGCATGGAAATGATTATACACCTGTAAGAGCCCTGAAAGCTTTCACGTACTTTGTAATATCTTTCATTCTGGTAATTTTCTTTATATTCCTGTAAATTACTTTTGGCTGTTTATAATACTCATTAAAAGCCCTCGTTAATAATTCCTGCATTTTTTCTTTTCCGATTTTTGGATTTACATAAACAGGATTAGAGTAATCAACTGCACTATAATCTTTCCAGCTCATATTTTCCTTCAAGCCACCATCTTCTTTAGCCTGAGTTAACAGGTGAGAGCCAGGATACGGAACCGGAAGAAAAAAAAGTGCTGTTTCTGTAGCCAGTTTCTTTGCAAAGCTAATAGTAGTTTCTACATCTTCTATGGTTTCACCGGGAAGTCCCAGGATATAACTAGCCATAACCTGAATGCCAAGCTTTTGGCAGTTTCTTATTTCCTGTTCATATTTATTTAAAAGGTACGGCCTGCCGTTTGGATCATTTGGATCAGGTTTAAATGCACTTGAATAGGAGGCTTTTTTAATAAGTTCAAGAGATTTGATATTTCCGGATTCAATACCAACCTGAATCATCCAGCAGCCTGTTTTTTTTAATTCAGTTAATAGTTCTATATCAAGTTGATCTGCTCTTGCATTGCAGGCAAATGAAATCTTAAAATCCTGATGTTGAAGCTCTTTAAGCAATTTCATTATGAAATCTCTTCTTACTGTAAAAACACTGTCCAGAAAATAAACACCTCTAGCACCATAATTTTTAACAAGGTATCTTATATTTTCTATCGCTCTTTCAACACTTAAAGATCTGATTTTCCTGCCAAGTACTGCACCATGATCACAATATGTGCATTGGTAAGGGCAACCTCTTTGTAAGAGAATTGGGTAGTTTGGAAGATCAATATATTGAGTTACGTGAGGAATATATTTTTCCATTGGTACTTTGTGGTAAGCAGGAAAAGGCAATGCATCTAAGTCAGGAATTGGGGTCCGCGGAGTAGTATATTTCACTTTGCTTTCTTCCTTACTCCGGTAAGCCAGACCATCTACTGTATGGCAGCTCTTTTCTTCCTGTAAACAATTTGCTAAATCTACAAATGTCTGTTCCCCTTCTCCAATTATTACAAAATCTGCATCCGAACACTCTCTTATAGTCTGCTCAGGAAGCGCTGTAGGATGTACTCCACCAAGAACAATCAATGCATCAGGACATGCTTCTCTGGCTACTTTTGCAGATGCAAAAGCATCAAGGGCTGAATTTGTCATGCAGGTAATTCCTATAAAGTCGTATTTATTTTTTAAAAGATGTTTTTTAAGATCAGAAATTTTATATTTTTCCACCAGACAATCCAGAACATCACAAGAGAAACCTTTTGATTCCATATAGCCTGCAATATACATAATTCCAAGTGGCGGAACATAACCACTTCCTTTTTTAAATCTTCCCCACATAACTTCATCCGAAATTGGTGGTTGCAAAACTAATGTTTTAATTTCTTTCATTTTATATAGCTTCAGACAAGCTGAAGCTTTCCTCTTTTACTTCTTTTTGTTTGATCGGATTCACCGAATAAATCGGATGAATCCTTTAATTGTAAGACGTAGTATTTTTTCTTCTCCATTATACTTTGATAATTTTTCCTTTTTGATACAAATTTCAGAGTAACAGTGTAAATTATATTACAAGTAGGATGCAAAGTTAACATGTTTAAAAACTGGCTGTTTAACCGCATAAGCTATAATCTTTACCTATGTGCGGCATAATTGGCATCTATAATTACACTACAAATGAACCTGTTAACAAAAATATTTTGGACAAAGCTGCTTGGTCTATTGCACACAGAGGTCCGGATGAATTTGGTTATTACTTTGATGATAAAAATGGCTTAGGAATTGGCAGCAGAAGATTAAGCATCATTGATTTAAGTACAGGCAAGCAGCCTCTTTACAATGAAGATAATTCAATTTCACTGGTTGGAAACGGAGAAATTTATAATTTCCCGGAACTTTTTAAAGAACTGACATCAAAAGGACATAAATTTAAAACCAGATCTGACAATGAAGCAATAATTCATCTCTATGAAATGTACGGTATAAGATGTACAGAGTATTTAAACGGGATGTTTGCATTTGCGCTGTGGGATGAAAATAAAAAACTTTTATTTATAGCCAGAGACAGGATGGGAGTAAAACCCTTATATTATGCACTTCAGAATAATTCTATTTATTTTTGCTCAGAACTAAAAGGCTTACTTGCAATTCCTGAAATAAAAAGAGAGCTAAATCCGGAAGCATTAAATAAATATCTTACTTTTGAAAATATACCTTCACCACACTGTATTATTAAAAATATTTTTAAGCTGGAAGCCGGACACATTTTAACTGTTCAGAATGGACATATAAAAAAAGAACAATATTGGGATTTGCCGCTCGATCTTCCAAAATTAAAAATTACCGAAGAAGATGCTACAGAAGAGTTAGAAAGATTATTTAGCCAGTCTGTGAAAAGACGCTTGTTAAGTGATGTTCCTCTGGGAGTTTTTTTAAGCGGTGGAATAGATTCCAGTCTTGTAGCAAAGTTTATGGCAGAACATTCTCCGGAAAAAATAAGGACTTTTTCAATAGGTTTTCATGAAAAATCATTTGACGAATCAAAAATTGCCATGAGGTTTGCAAAAGAATTAAACAGTGAACACAATCAGTTTTTATTTGATTCTAAAGAATGCTTAAAACTAATTCCAAATTTGGCATCTCTTGTAGATGAACCTCTTTCCGATGCTTCTATTTTGCCTACTTACTTCCTGTCAAATTTTGCCTCAAAGCAATTAAAAGTCTGTCTTGGCGGAGATGGTGGCGACGAGCTTTTTAGCGGTTATCAGATATTCCCGGTTCATAAATTAATAGGGCTGTATGATTTACTGCCGCGTGAACTTAAGAAATTGCTTTTATATTTTGCAAATAAAATACCACCAAGAGAAACTTATTTGAGCTTTCCGTTTGTATTAAAACAATTTTTAAGGGGTGCAGGATTATCCACAGAGCTTAGAATGTTTGCCTGGATGGGAGCATATCTGGACAATGAGAAAAGACAATTATTAAATCCTCATGTTCAATCAATGATTAAAGAAAATACCTTTGAAGATATAAGAACTCATTTGAGTAAAAAATTCATTTCTACAGATGAAGACCGGATGTTATATTTGATTTCAAAAATTTATTTAACAGATGATGTGCTGGTAAAAGTAGACAGAGCAAGCATGTTTACAAGCCTTGAAGTCAGGGCTCCATTTTTAGACTATACTATTCAGGATTTTGCATCACAACTCCCATATGATTTAAAACTAAGCAGATTAACCTCAAAATATATTTTGAAAAAGATGGCAAAGAAACACCTGCCAGGCTACATAATAAATAAAAGAAAACAAGGCTTTGCAATACCAGTCACAAAATGGCTTAAGCATGAGCTAAAAGATACTCTTTTACACTATACAAGCAAAAGTTACATTGGAAATCAAGGGTTATTTAATTACGACTTTGTAGAAAAAATTGTACAGAATCACTTAAATGAAACCTGGGATAATAAAAAACTTTTATGGAATCTTTTAGTATTTCAAATTTGGTACGATAAGTATAAACCGGTAACTGGAAGTGCTTCAGCATTAGCATTAAATTCCGCCGCTCTTATTTTGTGAATTTAAAATTACAAATTTTTCAAAGTCAACCGGTTGTCCGAATAAAAAATTTAACCCGAACTGTGTTTGCTGGCGAAGTGCATCCCAGTTTACAAGCATCTTAAAATCTTTTGGTCCGACTTTTGCCCTGACTTGTTTTTCGACAACTTCTGCTATCTTTAAATTATAAGTTCCAAAACCTCCCAGTGTAACCCACTCAGAGAGCTTTACATCTCCATCCAGTGAAACGCTCTGCATACCCTGAATATACTGATCATAAAATAAAGGTGACTTCCCTCTTACATAACCCTGATCATATCCAAGTGCAAATGTAACTGGTCCCAGATTATTATCCAGCACAGGACCACCGGTAAATACTCCCTGAAAGTCTCCTGTTGAATAAGCTCTAAAAGCATTTCTGGTCCTGAATCTTAACGCTGTGTTGTATTTTTCAGTCCCGATTTTAAATACAGGCTTACTTATGAGATTAATCTGTTCTTCAGCTTTAAATGCAGTTTTTTTAAAATCTTCCGGATCGCCTGCTTCTTTTAGAAAGCCTTTGTATTTAGAAGGTAAAATCCCGGGACTGCTTTGAATCCAGGAAGTGGATGATCTGAAGTTTATGCCACCTTCAGTAACCTTCTGAAGAAAAGAGTTAGTCCATCTTCTTTTATCCACAAGTCCTACATTAATCTGTGCAAGAGTACTTCCTAAAAAACCTTCTTCGAGGTAATAATTGTAGGCTGCACGAAATTCAGTTTTATTTCCAAAAAACTTTTGTCTGAATTGGCCGATAAAGCGATCCTTTAAAGAGCCATATGAAAGCTGAAGGGTAGTAGTCGGTCCATAAAAACCCAGCATACCGCCAAATCCAGGAGAACCGCCTGAACCAATCTGTGCAAAAGGAGAAAAAGAAAAAATATGATGGTCTGTAACATTAAAATTAAAAGCCGGTCCTGCTGCAAATCCGCCAAGTGCTCCCTGTGTACCAATTACAGGTGCAATCAGTGGAGCTGTTCTGACATTTGGATCTGAACTTACTGTAGTAGTAAACCTGGGCTCAGCAGGCAATGAAAAATTCCGAAAGTGTATTCTTCCGCCATATACAGTCAGATTATTAACTGCTTTACTTTGATCGTAGACAATTTTTTGGGCAGTTATTCTATACTTCATCTGATTTGAAACTTCATCCCATGTAGGTGCCCTCCTGGCAGCTCTTGAAGCCTGAAGGCTATAGAAAGTTTTAGGATGTACCCTTGTACCAAACCCCTGAGCCACACGCACCGGTTCTTCAAGTTTTAATCTTCCATGCTCATATTCAAGCTGATTGTTATCAGGTAAACTGCTGAGAGTCCTTGCTTTTATTATGGCCCCTTTGATCTGAGTAAATGGCTTTGTTAAAAGATATTTATTTGAAGTAACATCAAATTTAAATGACTCTCCGGTAGTAATAATATTATCCCGGTTGATTTTTATATTACCTTTTGCTTCTATATGCTGGTCACTGCCATAATAAATAATTTCATCAGCTTCCAGTTTTGCATCCTGGTCAACAATATGTGCGATCGACATTCCGGAAGTTATATAAACATTTGAATCATGATCATATTCAACACTGTCACCTTCAAGCTCTAAGTAAACAGCCTTTGCTTTTAAAGGATCAGAAGACCGGGAAGGCGAAATCGAGGGCTTGGTACTTTTTTGTTTATGAAAAGGATTTTTTAAAATGATGGCATTTGCCTGTAAGGCAAATAAACAACCAAATATAATAATTAAAATTAAATAATATCTTTTCATGAAACCCTGTCAATAATTATATATTGTCAGACGTTAAGATGTAGAGACGTTCCTGGAAAGAGATGTGCCATGGCACATCTCCACAGTTGTTTGCCATAATAGGTTAATTGTGCAGCTAAACAAATTAAAACTTGTTAACTATAGAAATTACGAAAATTTTGAAGGAAACTTTGATCATTTAAAAACAATTATTATTGGCCAAAACGCTCAGGGAAAAACAAATATCCTGGAAGCCATAAACATTCTTGCCACTGCCCAATCCGACAGAGCAGAAAAAGACAGCGATCTTGTCTTGTGGAACAAAGAACATGCACTGATTTTTGCAATGATTCAAACAAAAGATTCAGAATTAGAAATTGCACTCCAAATTAATCCAAGCGGCAGAAGGAAATTAAAAATAAATGATGTAACAAAAAAAGCTCCTCAGGCAGATTTGCTGGGAAATTTTTTTAGTGTAATGTTTTCATGTGATGATCTCTACCTTATAAAAGGCTCTCCGTCAAACAGAAGGAACTGGTTAGACTCTGTCATTTTTCAGCTTGATTCAAAATATCACAGAACAATGCAAAGCTATCAGAAGTCAGTTACACAAAAAAACGCTCTTTTAAAAAGCACGAGAGAAACCGGACTTTCAAAAAAATCCCTAAAAGAGCAGATTGAGGTTTGGAATGATCAAATAATTAATTCAGGCTCAGAAATAATAAGCACTCGTTTGAATTTCATAGAAGAAATCAAACCAATTGCAAAAGAGTTTCAGGATAACATTTCCAGATATACTGAAGAATTAGATCTAATTTACAAATGTACGATTTCTGCCTGCAATGACAAAGAAGCATTACAATTCCTGTTCAAACAATCACTGGAAAAATCTTTCGAAGAAGAGCTGAGTCGGGGCCAGTCAGTAATTGGTCCGCACAGAGATGATTTGACCTTTTTAATAAATGGCAAAGAAGCAAAATCTTTTGCCAGTCAGGGACAGCAAAGATCAATAGTCCTTGCAGTCAAGCTTGCAGAATTGAAAGTAATTGAAAAACGAAAAGATGAAATTCCTGTTTTACTTCTGGATGATGTATTTGCCGAGCTGGATGAAAGCAGGCAGGATTTTTTACTTCATAACCTGCCTGAGAATATACAGACCTTTCTAACCACCACACATATAAGCAACATTCAAAAAGAGTTCTTAAAAGGTGCACAAATATTAGAAATTAAAAACGGTAAGGTAACAGAAATGGCAAAGTGTGTTTAAATTATGGAATCAGGCAGGAAAAACAGAAAAGGAGTCCTGACTAAAATCGGAGATCTTATTCCTGTCGTAAGAGAAAATTTGGGGCTTGAAAAAAGTTTTAAAATTACAGCACTAAAAGAACTGTGGCCTTTGATAACAAACTTTGAAATTGCAAAATACAGTCAGCCAGCTTATTTTGACAATGAGAAAAATCTGGTTATTGCAGTAAAAAGCGGAGCACTTGCTACTGAACTATCTATGCAAAAAATCAGTATTTTAGAGCGATTAAAAGAAGCGATAAAAAATACAGATATTGATTTTAAGGATATTCGATTCATAAACAGATCGACTTAAATACATCATATATACTGGTTTTTTAATTGGTAGTATTCTAATGTTATAAATGCTAGAATTATATAACTTTCTATGTCAAAAATCGAAACATCAAAAGAAAAATTAACTCAGGGAAATGGTTCTTATGAAGCCTCTGACATTGAGGTTTTGGAAGGTCTGGATGCTGTCAGAAGACGCCCCGGAATGTACATTGGCGGAGTAGACCAAAAGGCTCTTCATCACTGTGTTTATGAAATCATGGATAATTCAGTAGATGAAGCACTGGCAGGTTACTGTAATGAAATTCAGATTAGTTTAAACAGTGACAATTCCATTTCAGTTATTGATAACGGTCGCGGTGTTCCTGTAGACAAAGTTTCAAAAACCGGTCTATCCGGTGTTGAAACAGTTTTTACAGTCTTACACTCCGGGGGAAAGTTTGGTACAAGTTCCAGCTACAAGGTTTCAGGCGGATTACATGGTGTAGGTGCTTCCTGTGTTAATGCAGTTTCAAGTAAAATGCAGGTAGAAGTATACAGAGATAATAAAATCCACTTTGTTGAATTCCTCGGTGATAATCCCGGTGGCACAGCAGGGAAAAACAAAGAGCCGCTGAAAGTAACCGGAAAAACTGATAAAACCGGAACAAAAGTTACCTTTTGGCCTGACCCAAAAATATTTAAAGATCAGGAAACAGGGAAAATGCCTGTTTGTAACCGTGAAGTCCTCGCTACAAGACTAAGAGAAATGGCTTTTTTAAATAAAGGTTTAAAAATCATTTTTACAGATGATCGGCTGCAAAAAACCGATCCTCACTATCAGGAAACTTATTTTTATGAAGGCGGTATTAAAAGCTATGTTCAGTTTTTAAACTCTACAAAAACCTGCCTGCATAAAGAAGTGATTTATTTTGAAGATACAAAAGATGATGTTATCGTAGAAATTGCACTTCAGTATACTGATACATACAGTGATTCTATTTTTGCTTTTGCAAACAATATAAACAATCCTGATGGCGGAACCCACTTAACAGGATTAAGAAATGCTCTTACAAGAATTATAAACGACTATGCCAGAAGTTCAGAGCTTTTAAAAGAAAATGATGAAAATCTCGTTGGTGAAGATGCCAGAGAAGGATTAACTGCAATTGTTTCTGTAAAAGTAAAAGATCCACAGTTTGAAAGTCAGACAAAAGTAAAGCTTTTAAACAACGAAGTTCAAACAGCTGTTATGGCAGTACTGGGTGAAGGTTTAAAAGACTGGCTGGACAGAAATCCCAGAGAATCAAAAATCATTATACAGAAAGCTATTCAGGCACGTGATGCACGTGAAGCTGCAAGAAAAGCTAAAAATCTTATCAGAAGACAATCAGTACTTGAATCTGCGGGAGGATTACCCGGGAAATTAGCAGACTGTACAAACAGAGAGCCGGAAAGATGTGAACTGTTTATAGTAGAAGGAGATTCTGCAGGAGGCTCTGCAAAGCAGGGCAGGGACAGGCTTTACCAGGCTATTCTTCCTTTACGCGGAAAAATTTTAAACGTGGAAAGGGCAAGAATCGGGAAAATTTATGACAATACTGAAATCCAGGCATTAATTCAGGCAATTGGTTTATCCACTACAGGTGACGATGTTTTAAGGCCAAATATCGATGAGCTTGATTTAGAAAAACTCAGATATCATAAAATAGTAATTATGACTGACGCAGATGTAGATGGTGCACATATTAGAACTTTACTGCTTACATTTTTCTTCAGGTATGCAAGACCAGTAATTGAAAATGGTTACATGTATATTGCTCAACCACCTTTGTACAAAATAGAAAAAAATAAAAAAATAATTTACTGCTATAACGAGCATCAATTAGAGCTTGCAAAAGCAGAACTCGGTGATAAGGCAAACGTACAGAGATTCAAAGGTCTTGGCGAAATGATGCCTGAGCAGCTCTGGGAAACTACCATGAATCCTGAAAAGAGAACCTTAAAGCAGGTTTCATTTGAAGATGCAGCAGATGCAGACAGAATATTTGATATTTTAATGGGTGACGCTGTGGCCCCCAGGCGCGAATTCATAGAAGAACATGCTGGATTAGCTGTTTTGGATATTTAAGCGAAGATTTTTCAAAGCAAAATCTGAGCGTGTAAGATAAGATATCTAATAGCCGAGGAGTCCCTCGTAGTTCCTTAGCCAAAAAAATTAAAATCAAAGAGGCGACGAGGCGTTTACAAAAAATGAACATGCCGGATTGGCTGTTTTGGATGTCTAGTATTGATTTATAAAGTAAGCTAAGATATACTTTTGTAGCAATATAAAAATAGGTTATTATTATGCCTTGCACTATCCTTACCAGGTTAGAACCAAATCATACAATCAATTTACAGAGGTTACCATTTTACCGTGCAAAGCTTAGCTCTAAATCAAGAGAGGAATTAATCAATGTTGTAATAAACAAAGCGGATAAAGGGATCAATGAAAGGATATCTGCACTATTTGAGCTTAGAGACAGACTGGAAAAATTGCCAGATAACTCAGATAACTCACCTCAAAAGCTGCTTACAAACAGAGAAGTTCAAGCGTTATATTATCTTATAACCGATGAAACTGAATTCCCTGTCATGGTTTATCCGGATGAGTTTACTGTAGAAGAAATTACACATGAAAAGGGCCATGAAGACAGTACATATAAATTAAAAATTATAAGAGCTATTGAAGAAAATGATGCTGTACTTAGAGCACAAGCAGCACTACTTATTGCAGATTTCGGTCAGGTTAGTAAAAAATACAAAGAGCTTAAGCATCGTTTAGTAGCTGCAATAACAGCTGTTCTTGGGAATATGGTTGCAGAACCGGATCATTTGTTTTTACCAGAAACCGGAACTGCTGCTAAAGCAGAATCTGCTCCATCAATCCATTTTAAGAATTTTGTAGAAGCGCTTTACTTTATAGATGAAAAAGCCGGTGGGCATTTTATAAAAATCTTTAACATAAATATAAATGACTTCAGCCTTGATAGAAGAAACAGAAAAGCTAAAGCTTCGTAAAAAGTATTTAATTTAAAATTAAACATACTTACTTGTCTTTTTATTACAAATCTAGGACAATAAATCTGTTAACCCTGACATTTTTATTACAGAAAGGTATATAAATGGTAGAAACTTTAATAAAAACAGAGGTAAATGAAAATCCTTTATTAATACCAATGAACGGAAAAAGATCAGTAAAAATATTTTCAGGCCGTGCAAATATACCTCTTTCAAAAGAAATTTGTGAATATTTGAAATTGCCTTTGGGAAAAATAAATATAGCACCGTTTTCAGATGGTGAACTCTATGTGCAAATCGAAGAGAGTGTAAGAGGCTGTGATGTTTTTTTAATCCAGCCTACCTGTCCACCGGTTAATGAAAATATAATGGAGCTTTTAATAGTTCTGGATGCACTAAAAAGAGCAAGTGCAGAAAAAATTACTATTGTTATTCCTTATTATGGTTATGGCAGGCAGGACAGAAAAGCTGCCGGCCGTGAACCAATTACTGCAAAGCTGGTTGCAGACTTGCTTTGCATGTCTGGTACCACCAGAATTCTTGCTCTTGATTTACATGCTACACAGATAATGGGATTCTTTGATGTCCTTGTCGATCATTTATTTGCCACACCAGTCCTTGTAAAATACATTGAATCTTTAAACTTAAAGGATATTGTAATAGTAAGCCCTGATGTAGGCGGTGTCACCAGGGCTCGTGCATTTGCCAAAAAACTAAATGCTCCGATTGCAATTTTAGATAAAAGAAGACCAGTAGATAAACACAATACTGTCGAGGTCATTAATATCATCGGTGAAATAAAAGATAAAACCTGTATCATGGTAGACGACATGATTGATACTGCAGGTACTATTACTCAGGGAGCTGCACTGCTTGTAAAAGAAGGAGCAAAAGAAGTTCTGGCCTGTTCTACACATGCAGTTTTATCGGGTCCTGCAAAAGAAAGAATAGATAAATCTCCTTTAAGTACATTAATAGTTACAAATTCTATTCAGGTTCCAAAAGAAAGAACACCAAAGAAACTAAAGATTTTAAGCGTAGCTCCATTATTAGCAGAAGCTATTAAGAGAATACATCTTGATGATTCTGTCAGTGAGATGTTTGCATAAGTTATAATAAACCCTGGTCAGCAATATAGTATTGCACATAAGCAAAGAATGTCCGTAAGCGACATTCTGAGCGTGTAAAGTAAAACAGAAAAATAGCAAGGCGTCTGCATAGCAGTGCTGAAGCGTTATAAAAAAGGGCAGTTGGCTCAGTGGTAGAGCACCTCGTTTACACCGAGGGGGTCAGGGGTTCAAATCCCTTACTGCCCAGGTTTTGATAAATACATCAAAAATAAAGGAGATTTTATGAGAGCAGATCCAATATGTTTTAAACACGCAGGAATATTTATTGATAGGTTTGCAAGACAAAGTATGACTTATCAGTGGGGTAGAATTAGTCAGTCTTTTAATGTCAGCACGCTATCTGAATATTTAGAAAGTCTGGATCCGGAATGCAAGAAGTTAATAGCTAAAAAGATTGATATGGATGAAAAATTCAATAAACCTTTCATTGAGCAGTTAATATTGCCTGCTGTAACAAGTGGAAAATTGCCGGAAGATAAGGAACTTTTAGACAAATTAAATTCTTTAAAAATTGAAGGGGGTATAGATTTTTTTGAAGAAGAATTTGCTCGGATACTATTAAATGCAACTACTGTTTGGCTAACAACAGCTTAATTGGATATTTGAATGTGACATATGTGTAAGTCCTGGTTTAGTTCAGTTCAGCAAACCTCGCTTCCTTGGATAGCCCAGATTTAGGACATGATCATGATGCACTTGGAGTATCTGAGCAGTCACATTTTACTTTTATGAGGGCTATTAAAACACCCCTGGTATAAACCTGTATTTGACTTTTTTCATATAAGCACGATACTCAGGATCTTTTGCTAAGTGCCTCTCTTCTGTAATTGCACGGAGACCATAAACAAGGTTCCAGCATAAAAGCGGCAGAATATTATGTCCGCCTTTCATGTATTGAAGATGTTCAAACCACCATGCAATATTTTTTGATGCGTAGGCAGGGTGTCTTATAAATCTGTAAGGACCGCGGGCCACTATTCCTTTATTACTTAAATTACTAAACCTTACTCCAAGAGCTATCGTTCCCCAGACAAATATTCCATACAGGAAAATGATGATTACTCTAACAAAGATTTTCTGTTCCTCTGTAAGCTGAATATAAAAATTCTGATTGTCATATAGCGGAAAATATATGCTGCTTGTCTGGTTAAACGGAGGATAACACATAAGTGCTACTGCCCATCCAAACATTGTAGGTTCAACTGATTTTGTTTTATTCCCAAGCCATTTTAATTCAAGACCATATCCGACTAATGCAATACCTGTATCAACCACAAATAAAAAATTATAAATTAGGTCCAGAAACCAGTTGCAAAGCGGTATCCCGTCCATTGGTGTAGAAATATTTACCATTAACTGCTGTACAGTGCTTACATGATGGAACATAAACATTGCCATAAGAGGAAGAAAAAAACCTTTCACAAGACAAGTTAATAAAAAATTGTTAAATCTTTTTACTTTGAACAGCCCTGCAATCTGTTCAAAATCCCTGTTTGCAAGTGCAAGACCAATCCGCTTTAAAAATACAAAAAATATTATTGTAGGATCCCGAAAATCATCTTTTAAGCGATAATTAAACTTCAATGTAAGCCATGTATATGGCAGAGCTAATACACAAAAAACCATATAAGTACCATGAATAAGAACCCTGGCATTGTCAAAGTCACGATTTAAATAATAGGGATGATTATTATATAAGAAGAAAAAGAAACTTACGATTAACCACAGACTAAAAAACCGCCAAAAGACAGATTGCCCAAACCCTTTAATTGGCCGATAAACATCTCTGACATAAGTAGTTTTTTCTTTCATTTATTTATAAAGCATAATATTATTTTTTAAAAACTTAGTATCTTTTGTGTTTGCTGCAATAACATTGGTTTTTCTTTTAATACTCTCCAAACAATTACTGCCGCCCTGCCAACAACTCTTCCGGTGTCTAAGAATCCCCAGACGTGACTATCCTGACTTCTGTTTCTGTTGTCACCCATCATAAACAAATAACCTTTTGGAACAATGATTTTACCTGATTTCCCCTTTCTTCTGTAAACATCTATATCAGCTAAACCTATACAGTTATAATTTGGAACCTCATTTACATAGGGCTCAATAAGAAGCATTCCATTAATAAATACACCTTCTCCTTTATGTATTTCAATTACATCCCCAGGCAAACCAATTACCCGCTTAATATAAGCATCATCCTGAGGCAAAAATGGCAATCCTGTCCATCTGGCAAAAATGCTAAGAGGATCATAATGCAGGTCTTTACCGCGATTTCCTTCCGGAGGAGGATAAAATACTAAAATATCCCCGCGCTGAGTTGGAAAATTTAAGCCCAGCATTTTTAAATTTTTTGTAACTTTTTCAACAATTAAACGATCATTTACTCTTAGAGTCGGAACCATTGATTCACTTGGAATATACCTGGCTTCAATAAACCCCTGCCTTATTATAATTAAAAGGAACAGCGTAACTACTATAAGCTCAATAGTTTCTCTAAAGAATAAATAAACCTTGGTCTTTAACGGAGCTTTAGTTTCTCTATTATTTAATTTGTTTTCTTGTTTTAATTCTTCTTCTTGTAACTGCATAAGAAATATTATAGTAATTTAGCACACAACTGTATAAAGTTTTGATATCATGATTTGTATTGTGAATGTGAAACTTATAATTTCTATATTAAGTTTAGGAGGAGTAAGTGTTTAAGAATATACTTTTTATTTTAATATTAATCTCTTTTATTGGATTGAATTTGAATAGTCCTTCAAGTGCCTTCTTCTTTAAAAAACATAAGCAAGCTACAAAAATTAACGAAAGAGGAACAGAGCAAACAGCAGGTGAAAAAAAGATAATCATGGCTGAAATTTATGCCGGCTGGTGTCCTGGTTGTAAAAATATACAGCCTACTGTAGATCAACTTGTTAAAGATTTTCCACAAATTGAATTTGTTCAACTCGATGTTTCTACCCCGTCAAAGGCAGAAGCTTCACAAAAAATAGCAAAAGAGCATATGATCCTTGATTTTTATAATGCAAATAAAAGTAAAACGGCAACTATTGGTATTATTGTTCCAACCTCAGGAGAAGTAGTCTCAGTGTTTCATAATGAGAATAACGAAGAATCTTACAAAAGTGCAATTCAGGATGCTCAGGTAAAAGAAAATGAGCTGCACCTTCCGCCGGCATAAAAAATTTTTATGATCAGGTTAGCAATATTTTTATTAGGTATTTTTATTCTTGTACTTGGCATATATATTTACTTCAATCCAGAAGAAACTTTTGAGGCAAAATTTAAAAATATTGACGGATTACCTAAAGGGGCACCAGTTACTGCACTGGGAGTAAAAGTAGGTGAAGTAGTCAGGACCAGATCAATAAGTGACGGAGTTATAGTTACTGTAAAAATTACCAATAAATCATTTCTAAAGCCTCTGCCAGGTTCACAATTAACAATTACTTCATTTAGGCCAAGTCAGGGCAGGGTTCTTGAAATAAGTGCACCCGATGAGAACATAGATACAAATAAAGCATACATTACCCAGGAACCGGTTACAAATGAATCCTGGTTACACGCTTCACTTGAATTACTGGAGGGACTTAAAGAAATCTCCGGTCAGATTATAAAATATGTCACTCCGGAAAATTTTGCCAAAGCAAGAATAGCTTTTTCCAGAGCATCCGAATCATTAAACGAAGCAGCAAATAATTTTCTTGCTCATGAATCAGATCTAATAAGCATGAAGCAAAAACTTACAAAAAAAACCACAGAAGCAAATAAACTCTTAATTCAGACACAAAAACCAATAGCAGCATTAAATAAAGTTATAAATGATAAGAATATTACTGCTTCATTTAAAGGTAATCTTAAAGAATTTTCAGATGATTTAACAAAAATATCTCAGAATATTTCAAATCCAAAGTTTACCGCTGATCTAAAAAATTTTAAAACAAATATTTTAAACCGCTTAAACGAAGTAAATACTTCTTTAACTTCAGTCAGTGGCAGCGTAACTGATTCCGAGTCAATAAAAAATCTCAGGGATTTTAATATTCACATAGAAAAATTAAATGCTTTTTATGATGAACTGAATAAAAAAGATATTATAAAAACTGCAAAAGGTTCCGTGAAAAAAGCCAGAGAAGTTACTACAATGCTGGCTAAGCAAACCTCTCACTTCTAGACAAAACTAACTCTCTTTTTTAATTCTTTATTTGAAAGCCTTACAAGGCTTTGTTTTCCTTTAAGTAATTGTTCTTTAATTAGATTATAAAAGACTTGTCGATCCGTTTTATTAATTACTGCCACAAGATGTGCTTCACTTAATGTCACCGGATAGCCAAAGCCTACCTTGCACTGAAGTGCAACTGCATTATGCATTAAATTAAGCAGGCTTTTATCGTTTGCTACATAAGACGGGATCTCTACTCTTGCTATTTCAGAGCCTGTGTTTATATAGAAAAATGATACTTTTAAATCATCAGGATAGTAATTTAGTATTTTGCTGTTTGATTTAAACAAGATTGTTCGTGCACCAGGCTTGGTATTTTTACCTGTAAAATATTTTTCAATTAATCTTCTGTCCAATACAGGTACATAGTCCTGACAAGGATTACAGGAAAGGTTCCTGGGATCAAGGTTTCCACAATACTTTTTACAGTCTACGGATTTATAGGGACATTTGCAGATTCTAAGCATATTTATTAAATCATTTGATCTTGAATTGCTAAGAAAACTGGCTACCGGAACATGAAGAGATTTTAATTCGTGCATTGCAGATGAAAATCTTTTTATAAAGTTTTCTATAAAATAACTGTTAAATTTTTCTATGTGCCAGTGAATTAATGTTCCATCAAGCAGCGCTACTATCGGTAATTTATATTTGCTGTAACTTTTTGCCAGCTTAAGGAGTTCTTCTATCTCTTTTAAAGTTCGTTCATAAGAGATCAGGTCATCTTCCTGGATATTTTCACTTCCAATTTTTGAATTTATTTCTTCCTGAGAATTATAAACAGTAGGTTCACTGGAAAGATTAACAGGAATGTCTTTTGCAAAGTAAGGGATACTTATAAGCCCAATATTAATTAAAAACGAACCTGTAATTTCATGCGCAGACGGATTAATCTGTGATCCATCAGTAGCAACAGTTATATGTGGTGTAGAAAATTTTTCATCATGGCTTATGATTTGTTCCAGTGATTCATTACTTTCAGGCAGGGCAAAGAAAAAGTTTGCTTTTTTTGATTCCCGGGTTTCATATAGCTTTGCTTTAAGTTCTTCCTGATTATTTAGTACAAGTTCAAAAAGTTTAAAGGTAGAATCTAATCTGTTTTTATTTAAGTTCTGAACATTATTGTTTTCAATGTTTTTAAGCTGAATAATAACTTTTTTAAGGTCTAGTGGCATAAGTGAAGTATATTCTATAATATAAAACGATGATAAATACACTAGAAGCAGAAATTGACAAGTTAAAAAAAGAAATTGAACAAGAGTCTTCAGATATTAGTAATCTGCACTCTCTTGAATCATTTCGTATTAAATATTTAGGTGAAAAGAGTTTTTTAATCAGAGAGCAAAATAATCTAAAAATTCTTTCTAAAGATGAAAGACCTGTCTATGGAAAATTACTTAATGATTTAAAAAATTTTATTCAGAGTATTTACGACAAGAAAAAATTATTTATAGAAGAAAGGGAATTAGAAGACAAACTCTCAGAACAAAAATTTGATATTACTTTACCCGGCGCCCCGCATGAAGCAGGTCATGAACATCCTCTAAGTATTGTTACAAATGAAATTGTTGAAATATTTAATGGTATGGGATTTACAGTGGTTCAGGGACCTGAAGTAGAAACTGAGTTTTATAATTTTACTGCTCTAAATACTCCTTTTGATCACCCAGCCAGGGATGAACAAGATACCTTTTATACAAATATAGCTCCACATGTGCTTTTACGCAGTCACACTTCTACCATTCAGATAAGAGCTATGGAAAAAATGAAACCACCATTGCGCGTTCTGGCTCATGGACGGGTTTACAGAAATGAAGAAATCAATGCCAGAAAAATGCCGTTTTTTCACCAGCTTGAAATTTTGGCTGTTGAAAAAGATCTTACGTTTGGGAATATGAAGTGGGTCTTAAATGAATTTCTTAAAAACTTTTTCGGAAAAGAAATTAAAACAAGATTCAGGCCGGACTTTTTCCCTTTTACAGAACCAAGTGCTGAACTGGATGCCCAGTGCCCTTTTTGTGGCGGAGCAGGATGCGGTACATGTGGAAACAAGGGCTGGTTAGAACTTCTTGGATGTGGAATGGTAGACCCAAATGTACTTAAAGCAGTAGATATTAATCCCGACGAATGGATTGGATTTGCTGCCGGCCTTGGGCTTGAAAGGTTTACAATGTTAAAGTATAAGATTCCTGATATTAGATACTTTTTCACAGGTGATTTAAGATTTTTAAAGCAGTTTTAACTTTTACATGCCTAATCAAAAATCAAAAAATCAATTACAAAAACTAAAACCAAGGATTATTTCCTGGCTTAAAGAAAACATAACCCAGAAACGCTTTAATCATATTGTAAGAGTTTCAAAGACTGCAAAAAAATATGCAAAGAAATTAAAACTTGATCAATATAAAGCAGAGCTTGCAGGATGGCTTCATGATTGCGCCAAAGAAATGACTAATCAGCAGCTTTTACGACTTGCAAGAAAGAAAAGAATAAAGCTGGATGAAGTTGATTTTATAAATCCTCATGTTTTACATGCCAGGGTTAGTGCAGTAATTGCAAAAGAAAAATTTGGCATAAGGGATCCTGATATTTTAGGAGGAATTCGTTGCCATACTTTAGCTGAACCAAATATGAGTAAACCAGTGATGTTGCTTTATCTTGCTGATGCTATAGAACCAGGCAGGGATAAAAAATGGATTCAGCCTGTAATAAAAACCTTAAAAAACGAAGGGCTGGAAAAAGCAGTTTTGCAGGCAATGGATCAAAAACTATCAGAGGTAATTAAAAAAGGAAGGGCTATTCATCCTTTTACAATTAATGCAAGGAACTGGTTAATTGAAAAAATCATGTAGCATAAATTTTTATGCTGATTCCAGTGATTGCAGGGAGATTGATGCCGGGTCTTTAAATTCTTTTGGAATAAGAACTCTAAAGATTGAGCCTTTGTTAGGCTTACTTTCCACAAATACTTGTCCGCCAAGCACAGTCACAAGTTTTTTTGCAAGTGCAAGCCCGATCCCAAGCCCTCCGTACGATCTGGTAATGGAATCATCTACCTGCCAGAACTTATCAAATATGTATGAGATATTTGACTTTGAAATTCCAATTCCTTCATCCTGAATCTTAAACTCAATAAACAAATTCTGGTGTACTTTTGCTGAAACCAGAACTTTTGTGTTTTTATTTGAGAATTTAATGGAGTTGGAAATTATGTTCAGGAGGATTTTTTCAATCATATTTTTATCTGATTCAAGCTGAATGTTTTTATCCTCCAGCACAAAGTCTACATTGATTTTTTTCTTCATCGCAAGAGGTGTAGTTACCTGTGATAAATAGTTAAATATTTCTTCTATATTTAATATTTCACAAGAAGGATTATTTCCGCTTTTTTCAGTGTTATCAAAATCCAATAGCTGATTGATTAAACCAAGCAATTGTTCACCGGCATCCTGAATTTGTTTTGTCATTAGTTTTTGCGGGTAATTTAACTCTCCCTGTAATCCCACCAGAAGAATATCTGCATAACCTAATATTGACTGCAGAGGCGTTTTTAATTCGTGAGAAACCTTGGAAATAAAATTTGATTTAATTTTGTCAAGTTCCTGAAGCTTTTTATTTTCTTTGCTAAGTTCTAATGATTCTGAAACTGCTTGTTTCAATCTAAGAGTTGCTTTTATACGTGACTTTAGTTCTGATGGCTGTATAGGCATAACAAAAAATTCATCTGCTCCCTGTTCTAAAGCAATAACGCTTGCTTCCGGCGCATATGAACTCATCATAATGATTGGTATAAAAGGAAGAGATTTATTTGATCTGATCTTCTGGCATACTTCTATTCCATCTATATCCGGAAGGTTATAATCAAGCAATATAATATCCGGAATAAATGTTTCACAAATTTTTAATGCACTGATGCCATTTGTTGCTTGAAGTATTTCATAATTTTCATTTCCAAGCCAGTAGTTTATTGCTGATCTGTTGTTGCTGTTATCGTCTACAATAAGAAGTTTGGTTTTTTTCTTTTTGACTTTTTGTGGATTCACTGTGCCTCTACTTTAAATAGGCCTGCGATTCATTTTTTGGGCCTTTAACAGACTTTGAGACTGCAAGATAATACGAACTCAACATAATCTCAAATTTGGTTAATAAATTTGTGTTCCGTGCTTTGAGTATAAAATTTTCAACATTCAATAGCAACCCTCTTTCTGTATGAAAAATTTAAACTGGTTTTTGAAACTTAAATTCGCTCAGCGATTATAGAATTTGTGTAGTTTTATCAAAATTGTAATGTGCTTTGTAAGCTCCTAATACAATTACTGTATATCAGTTAAATCTATTTAACCCAAATAAATACAATGCATTTTATGCTGATTGCAATATGACTTTTTACAGCTTGGTAAATTATGCAGTTAGCTACAAAACAAAAAATTCAACCTGAGCAGACAAATATTGAAAAAACCCTGAAGAGGCTAAAAGCAATTGAGGAAATATCAAACACCTGTTCAGCTTTATTTACCTCTGACTTAGCACTGGCTTCACATAAAGTACTTCAGCCTTTTTGTGAATTAACTGATGCTGACTACGGAATAGTTTTTCTTTTAAGGGATCCTGATAATCAGATGTACGTAGAAGCAGTATACGGGCTACCTGAAGAATATAAAGAAACCAGAAATAATAAAAAAATATTAAATCTCTATTCACGGGATGTTCGCGATAACTGGCCTTCAATCAGGGCAATGTTAAGAAAACAAATTGTGATTATTAAAAATATGGATCAAATGAATATGAGTTTTTCTAAATATTTTATGGATACCATAAAACCAGATAAGGTAACTTCAGTTGCTGCAGTTCCAATAATAATTAATGAAAAAGCAGTAGGGACAATTACAAAATACTATATAAAACCTCATGCTTTCGATGATGAAGAACTCTCTTTTATGAGAACCACTGCAAATATAATTACAAATACAATTGAAAAAAATTATCTTTTAGAATCTGCCAAAAAATCCGAAAAAGAACTGGCTCTTGCAAATGATGTTTTAAGGCAGGTAAACCAGGAGCTGGATTCATTTGTTTATATTGCATCGCATGATTTAAGAGAACCTTTAAGAACTATTGAGAGTTTTGTAAGTGTTATTCAGGATGATTCAGAAATTTCAAATTTAAACAGAAAACAAAAAGATTGCCTTTCAAGAATAGTAAATGCTACACAAAGAATGAGAAATCTTATAGAAGATTTAACAAATCTGGCAAGGGTTACCAGGGACATAAAAGAAAGAGAACATGAAATTGTAGATTTAAATATACTCTTAATTGAGGTTCAGTTTGAATTAACTGCATTTATCGACAAAAACAACGCAAAGGTAATTGCTGTAAATAAACTACCGTCCGTAGTTGGCAATAAAGAAAAAATAAAATCTGTATTTAAAAATTTAATTTCAAATGGAATAAAATTCAATAAATCAAAAGTCCCACTAATTCAAATCAGCACAAAAGAAGATAATACAATGCCTTCAAATAAGGTTTGCATTTGTATTACAGACAATGGAATTGGAATTGATAAAAAATATTATGAAAAGATTTTTGGTTTATTTCAAAGATTACATACTCAGGAAGAATATGAAGGAACAGGAGCCGGACTTGCAATTGTAAAAAAAAGACTGGAGAAATATAATTGTGAGATTTGGCTGGAATCCGAGCTGGAAAAAGGCAGCAAATTCTTTTTTACTTTAATTAGAAATAATTAGTACAAAGGTCACACCTAAACTCTTTAAGACGACATAATATGCTTAATTCTTAGGCTCAACCCCTTTTATCCTAGTTCTTATAGGTGATATTTTAAAAAGTTATTTTATAAGAAAAGGCTCTTTGGGTAAAAAAGATTAGAACTTTTGTTTGTCAGTGAATCTAAGGAGATTTAACCGTGAGATAACAAAAGTAGTTTATTTTAATAAGGATTAGATAATTATCCTTTTAAGTAAAAATTTATGGGCCTAAAATAATAAAAGACAGGGGGTTGATCAACAAGCAGTTGATCAAAAATAAATATGCCGAATGTAGGGATTGATGTACATGCAAGAAATATAGGTAATCTGCTTGCAGCAGCAGGACCAAACCGTGCTGCAAGACAACAAGCAATAGCAATATATTTACAAGCCAACGTAGATCAATTTACAGGTAATCCTCAGCTTATTAATGGTGTAATTAACAGATTGCCAAATGCAGCAGGACTAATAAGACAAGCAGTAAATAGACTTCTTCCTCCTCCTCAATTACCACCCGGAATTATCATAGCTGATATAAATGCCAGAAGAATTTTTCACGGTGGGAATAGACCGGATAATGTTGACAGGATGTGGGCTAATTTTACAAATGCAATGCGTGGCAGGGTTTTTAATATTAATGAACACACAAACGGTCTGGTACAAAGATGGTTAACTGGAGAAAGACTTGAAAATGGCAGACCTGCTTCAGAAGGTACACCTGCTCAAAGAGGTACTGCACTGGCACATGCCGGCTGGCGTGATAATTTTTTCTCTGCTATGGAGCTGGCTGCTGTTTTTCAATATTCACAAACTTTAAATGAAAACGATAGAACTCAGTTTCAGCAGGCATTTGTTCAGGAGTTTACTAAAGAAGTACAAAGAAAATTCCCCGGGCAGGAACGGTACATCCTGATGCAGTTTACCCGCTTCATAAATAATACAAACTGGGATAGTAATGATCCAATAACACAGGGATTCAGAACTTTTATGAATTCCCTTATGAACGGACAAGGAGAAGCTTCACTTACACCAGAACAAACAAGACAGCTTCAAAATAATCCAGGCACAATGGTAGTATTAGCTACATATGATATTCCTGATGAAAGAGGTAATTTTGGAGCTGCCTGCTTAGTAGGCAGCTATGAAAGGCAAGCTAATGGTGAGTTAAAATTTCAAACCAGAGTAATTTCTCACAGACCAGGCCCACCACAAAACAGGTGGAGATTTGATTTTGGTCAGGTTCAGCAGCCAGCACAGCCAAATCGGCAGCCTGCTCCAGGATTTGGAAACTTATTAGAATGGATTCAGCAATGGTTACAACAGTTACAACCAGTGCCCCCTGTACAGCCACAGCCTGCTGGTGGAGTCGGAAGACCACAACCACCCATTCAGAGAATTAATCTCTCATCATTAAGTAGAAATGGAGGGGTACTTAGAAATTTACCTCCCGGGTTTTCATTTAGAGTTGGTACCGATGTAAATGCACCGGTTCTTCGTCCAGGCGAAGTAGATCCAAGAACAGGAATATCAATTAATGCTATGGGTGGATATTCAATGCCTGATAGTACACCTCTAGGTACAAGAGTATCTATTTTAGATGCTAATGGAAGAGTAGTAGGAGTAACTACTGTAGAAAATGCAATTACAGAAGCTAACAGAAGAAGACACATTACACCTGGTGGCACTGAAAGAATTGATTTTGGCGGAAATCCGCCACGATTTAGTGTAAGGATTAATAATGGACAACCATTAGATCCAGATGGTGTCTCACGCTCCGGAATAAAAGTACATGCAGACGGCAGAATAGAAGTAGCAGCTAGTGCACTCACCGGTACTACTATTACCTTGAGAACAGAGTCCGGACAGGAGATAACAAGAGTAGTTGAGCCGGATATTAATACAACCGGACTTGCAGAAGGAGCTGCTAATCTTGACTCTAGACTGGAGGTACCTGCTGCATTAAACCTTCGGGTAAGATTACTCGGTGATCAAAATCCACCAAGAAACTTAACCAATGAATGGCAAGATCTGGGAAATGATATTAGAGTAAGAAGAGGACCTGGTGGAGAAGTTCAATTTAACAGAGTTCCAGGAGCTCCTGATGTAGGTGTAATCCCGTTAGAATTTACAACAGAGGGTGGACAGTCAGCTATTGTGCAGTACGATGTACAGCCACCTGCTGTACCAGATCAAGCTCTTGGAGATCCGTTGAACCCGGTTGCTCCTTTAAATGGCAGGCTTTTATTACCACCGGGAGTAAGGATTACCGGGGTTAGACTAGAAAGATCTGCTTTAGGAATACCAGAAGAAGCAAATTTTACCGATGTCAATCTTGGTAATACAGAGTTTAATCCTCTTCATCATGCCAGTGGATTTACAGTTTCAGCCGATGGACACATCGATGCAACTGTTTTGGCCGACAATGCAATCTTTGTTATTAGGTTATCCGACGGGCGTGAATTAAGAGTAACTACTTCTAACCCCGGGTTTCCTCCTGTCTAAAAACATATATTTTCTAACAATTGATTTAAGATAAACCTCAAATTTTTGATTGGAATTATTACATTTATAACTTTGTAGAAATTACTGAGGAACAAGTCTTTTTTGTCATCTTCTACTACATACCAGGGGAGAAAAAATATGATGGAAGGAACTAAACACATGATACTTGACTGGACGTCAGCTTTACAGGCAGCACTAACAACACTTTTGGAAAAAATATCATCAGTACTACCAAATCTAATAGGTGCAATCTTAATTTTACTTATAGGTTCAATAATTGCAATGTTATTGGGCAGCCTTGTTGGTACCGGGGTTAAAAAATTAAAAATTGATACTGCTTTGGAAAAAACACTTTTATATCCTGTATCGGAAAATCTTGGTATAAAAATAAGTACTTCCAGATTATTTAGTGAACTTGTCAAATGGTTTATTCTGATTATTGTTTTTATTGCTGCTGCAGATGTAGCAAATATGTCTCAGATAACAGACTTCTTCAATGAAGTTTTAATGTATCTTCCAAATGTATTTGTAGCTGTAGTCATTCTGCTTGTAGCATCATTGCTTGCAACCTTCGTAGCAAACTTAATTACTACTTCGTTTAAAGATGAGCTTGGTTACTTGTCAGGCATTGCAAAGTTTGCAATTTTTACATTTGCAATTCTTGCTGCAATGAATCAGCTTCAAATTTCAAGACCGCTGGTTGAGATATTATTTACAGGTATTGTTGCAACCGGTGTTTTAGCATTCGGTCTGGGCGGCAAAGATGTAGCTGGCGATATAGTAAAGAAAATCTACGATGATTTTCAAAGCCGCAAGCGTAAATAAATAGTAGTACAAACTATTGCAGATGGTGCATAATCCAGTCATTATGTGCTATCTGCGATACATTTATTTCAGCATTTAAGATTTACATAATTAAATTTTTATAAAAATTTCCTTAATTTTTATTTTTATCCTTTATATTTATTAAGCTTGCAATGATGCAAAAGATTTTATGTAGGAAAGAAGTAAGCAATGAACACGCAAGCTATAGGACAAGCCATAAAACACAGAATTGGATCAAATCAAATTTTACTGGGAAACGGAACACCAAACCATATACAAATAGGTGGCTCTCCAAGAAAATATTATGAGCTACAACAAGCTATTGCAGCAGTTCAAACACTTTATCCAGATTCACGATTAGATATAAGCTCTGCTTGTGAATATTTAAGAGATAGAAAATAAAAATGACACACTAATATTATTTTTGCCGTAAATTTGGCAGGGTATTGCCAAAAATGGGTATAATAAGAGAGATGATAAATCGCCTTTTAAAAGTACCTTTAAACAAAAGCTGTTTTATATTTGGGCCAAGACAAGTTGGGAAAAGTACCTTTTTAAAAGATTTTTTTAAAAGGGAATCCTTTGCTTATTATGACTTGTTAAAGACATATTTACATACTGGACTTAGCTCCTGCTGCGTGATTTACTTATCTCTAAGCAGACTTCACTGAAATAGCTTTTGCTGACTTCGCTTTAAAGTATAGCTTTTCAAAGCCAATCACTTTTTTACTTTTTTTATCTTTAATCAAAACTATTCCATCTCCAGCTTCTTCACAAATTTGATTTTTGCTTGGCTTGTCAAAATAAATAGTTAGTGTTTCACCCTTTTTGTCATGAATTATTTTTAATTTCCCCATATTTTTTCACCTTCTTTTATTTTATCAGTAATATAAGCTGTAATTATAAAACCATCTAAAACATTAGCCCTTGTAACAACACATAACCAGTAACCATTAATTTTCTTGTAAAAAAGCAAAACACTCTTGTCGATCCTGCTCTTTGTAACTAAGTCAGGCATTTTAAGAGTTTGTTTTATAAGTAACAATTTTCCTTTTACTTCAGGATGTTTGATTTGTATTAAATTCCAATAACCTTGTGTTGTCCTAACCTTTAAACCTATTGGTGTACTAATTTCAAATAAATATTTCTTTTGCATCAAAAGTTAGAATATCATAATTTTTAGAAAATTTAAAAGTCTGCAATCAACTGGGATTTTCCACCAAAGGTGGATCAGCCTTTGGCTGAGAACCAAAATTCATCAGAGTTAATAACCAAAACATGCATATATTGATTTCTCGGGGCGACACGATTTGAACGTGCGACCCTCTGCTCCCAAAGCAGATGCTCTACCAAGCTGAGCCACGCCCCGAATTCAGCAATCAGTTGTCAGAAATCAGAAGATCAGAATCTAATTCAATCAACAATCACCAGAATATTATACCCCAATATTAAAAACATTCTCATTATATTAAGTGCAAACTAAATAACAGTGTTATTCATTTTATGGTTTCAAACAAATGCTCGTATACTATTTTTGCTAAAAGTATATGGCCTTCGGGACTGTAATGTACTATGTCATTAAGATTGAAAACTTTATCTACATCCTCTTTCTTAATATAAGAAATAAAATCTATAATTTCTAATTCATTGTTTTTGCTTATTGATTCTTTGAATATAGTCTGAAACCATCTGAATCTTATGGTAGCTTTTACAAAGTCATCTCTACTTGGGCTTAAAACTATGAGAAGCTTAGCGCCATGACTTCTGGCAAGATTATAAATTTGTTGGATCATTACACATGGAAGTAAACCATTTTCATCCGGATCGTTGTTGTAATCTAATGTTTTATCACCTGCAATTTTACTTAGAAATGTACCTATAAGACCTTGATTAGGTTGGAATCTATTTAAAAAAAGGCTTCTTGAAAGTATATTTCTTAAACAATATTGTTTTATATTATTACCTTTTAATATAAGTTGATGATTATTATCGATCTTAAAATAAGGTTTCCTTTTTCCATAGAGAACATTACTACCTATACCCGTCAGGTCATTGTATGTGCAAATAACACATACTATATATTTTATATTTTTAAATTTGTTTATGTGTCTGTTTAAAAACAGGTAATATTGTTCAAGATTGTAACCTGATACAGCAAGGTTTGATACTTGGTATCCTTTGTCAGATACCATTCTATCTAGTGCATATGAGAATGTTTGTTTATCGTTTACACCGGCTCCAAAAGCAACAGAATCACCGATTACAATTATTGCTTTCTTAGTAGGATCAATTTCAGCAGATCGAAATCCTTGTGAATTTGAACTAAGTGTTCCCTCCGCCCAATAGGCAGGACACTTAACTGATCTATTAAGAATTGGACTCCATCCAAGCTCAGAATCAAATTTTGTATTTGGGTTTTTCCAGTTATCTCTGTAATATGGTTCAAGACTTAAAAAAAACTCTTACTTCCAGTACAATAAAAACTAAAATAGTACATATAAAAATACTTACCAATGAAATAGAAATATTAACAATTAAATCTTTATTCATATGCACGCAAAAACTTCTTAAAATTAGATAAACCATTAGGTGTATCTAAACTTATTTAAAGTAATAGTATACTTTTAACATTTAACATTTGCTAAAGAAATAAAACCACCTTGAAATAGCTAGAATATTATATACCCAGACATTGGAGATATACTCATTCTGTAAACTATAAATATGGTAACCAGGGATATAAAACAAAAAACAGAAGATCTTCGTAAAAAACTCCACCACTGGAATCATGCATATTATGTTCTGGATAATCCAGAAGTGGATGATGCTGTTTATGATGCAGCAATGCGCGAGCTGATTGAGATCGAAAAAAAATATCCTGAACTAATTACACCAGATAGTCCAAGCCGGAGAATCGGTACTGAACCTGTTTCAGATTTTAAAAAAGTTACTCATAGAACACCGCTCTACAGTCTCGATAATGCATTAAATTTTGAAGAGCTGGAAGACTGGGAAGAAAAGATTTTCAGAGTGTTAGGTGAAAGAACAAAAATAGATTATGTCTGTGAAATGAAAATTGATGGACTTGCAATAGCTTTAACATATAAAGATGGCATTTTAATCCTTGGTGCTACACGTGGAGATGGAGATATCGGCGAAGATATTTCAAATAATATTAAAACCATAAGATCAGTCCCATTAATTTTAAACAAACCTGTTTTCGGGCTACTGGAAATTCGTGGTGAAGTCTTTATGCCAATTGAAAGTTTTGAAAAACTAAATAAAGATCAAAAAGAAAAAGAAGAAAAAATATTTGCAAATCCGCGAAATGCTGCAGCCGGCTCAGTCAGACAATACGATTCAAAGATTACTGCCAGCCGGGATTTGGATATGTTTGTGTATGCTGGAATATGGGATAAAGCGCCAAAAACCCATTGGGAAAGTCTTGAACTTTTAAAAGATCTGGGTTTTAAAGTCAATAAAACTTCAAAGCTTTGCCATGGACTTAAAGAGGTAAAAGATTTTTGTAATGTCTGGTATGAAAAAAAACATGAGCTGTCTTATGCCATTGACGGGATAGTAGTAAAAGTAAATGACCTTTCACTTCACGAAGAGCTTGGCTTTACGGCTAAGAGTCCTCGCTGGGCAATAGCATATAAATATCCGCCTCAAGTCGCCAAGACAAAAGTTTTATCCATAATCTGTGATGTAGGCAGAACAGGAACATTAACTCCTGTTGCAAATTTGGAACCGGTGTTACTGGCAGGTTCCGTAGTAAAAAGAGCAAGTCTGCATAACCAGGACACAATAAACAAGCTGGATGTCAGAGAAGAAGATATTGTAACAGTCAGAAAAGCCGGAGAAATTATTCCTGAAGTAGTATCTGTCGATAAGAAAAAAAGGAACCATAAAAATCCTCCTTATAAACTTCCTGCTAAATGCCCTGTTTGTAATTCAAAGGTGGAAAGAGAAGAAGAAGAATCTGCTGTACGCTGTACAAATGTCAGCTGTCCCGGACAAATTCAAAGACGAATAGAACACTGGTGTTCACGTGATGCTATGGACATAGACGGTGTCGGTGAATCTTTAATAAAACAGCTTTTAAAAAATAAACTGATTGAAGATCCTGTTGATTTATATTTTTTAAAACAAGAACAGTTTGAAGAACTGGAAAGAATGGCAGAAAAATCTGCACAAAACGCTATTACATCCATTCAAAACAGCAAAGAAAGAAGTTTAGATCGGTTAATTTATGCCTTTGGTATAAGGCATGTCGGGAAAACAATTGCAGAGCTGTTAACCACAAGATTTCATTCTATAGAAGAATTGTCAAAAACCACACCTGAAGAACTTACAGAAATTGGCGGTATTGGACCAAAAATTGCTCAGTCAATAATTGACTTCTTTAAAACTGGTGCATCCAGAGAACTAATAAATAAAATCAAGAGGGCACAAATTAAATCTCAGGCAAAACAAATAAAGATAAAAGACAGTAAATTAGCAGGAAAAACATTAGTCATTACCGGAATACTGGAGAGTATGACAAGAACCAAAGCTGAAGAATTAATTAAGAATTTAGGCGGGAGAGCAGCTTCAAGTGTAAGTAAAAATACTGATTATCTGGTAGCCGGAACAGATCCAGGCTCTAAATTAAAAAAAGCTAAAGATTTGGGGATTTCTGTCCTTTCTGAGCAAGAATTTCTGGGATTGATAAAATAAGATTATGAAGATTTACAAATTAAATTCTTTAACTACAATTCTTTTTGGTTTTTTTATTATTTGCTTTGTTGTCTTTTTACCAATAATTTTTATTGAGGTTTTATGGAATACTACAATAGCAAAATCATACAGTGATTTCGCCATTGATTTCTGGCAAGCATTGATTCTTTGGTTAATAGTTTTAGTTTTATTAAATCTCATAGGGATATTTAAGTTTGAATTTGCCGTAGAAACAGCTGATACTTTTGATAAAGATATCTTAAAAAAGAAGCTTGAGAGCCTGCAAAACAAGCCTGAAGAGAAAAAAGAAGAACCCTTGGATAAAAATTAACTTGTTCTTATGAAAACAAAATTACATTTCAATATTCTACTTTTATTTCCTCTGCTTATTGCATGCTCACTCCCGGCAATCAGTTCACCAGAAGAAACATACGACAAAATTTTAACCAGATTAGACAAAGTGCAGGAAGTTAAAAACCGGAGCAAATGGGATCTTAAATTTGAGCATGACAAGCTTCCAAATTTAAATGGTATCTGGAAGGTTACAAAAAAAATAAATAAAAGAATAGCAAATCCTGTACTTTCAAAACCTGTTACTTTTATACACTGCACATCAAGACTTCCATTTGAAAAAAGAGATTTTAAAGAAAAGCAGGTGGTTATCAGTCTGACAAGCCCTGATTCATTTTCAGTAATGGCTCTTTATCCTGTTACTAATGACATTTACCATGATCCAAACCAGGACAAAGATTTTATTTATGAAAATTTCGGTTTCAAAGCTGTTATAAGGCCTGAAGATATTACTTATGCTTATACATTAAAACTCAAAGACTATATAGAAAATCCCACGCTTTCCAGACAATTATGGCTAAATGGAAAACTCCAGCTCGAACATATCTCACATTCTAAAATTACAGGAAAAGGATATGAGATCGAATATACGCCGGAGTGTCATGGTTTTGTAACAGATGAAGTGGCTTTCGAATTTGAAAAAGTATAGCTATAAGCCGCTGGTTACTTTCTTAAGAGCCTCTTCAAGAGTTTTAACTTTTGCTTCAAGCTGAATAACTTTTGCAGATTCTATTTCATGTCTTAATTTTGCATCTTCAGCCTGCTTTTTAATATTTGTAGTCGATCGTGAGCCTATTGACATTAAAAATAACAGGGTTGCAAGGATCGACAAAATTACACAAAACAAAATTAAAAATCCTACATTTGCTCTAAGACTTAAAAAGCTGGTTTCAACAGCAATAGAATTTGAAATGTTCAGTAAGACAAAAAGCCCTATTAAAATAAAAAGTGAGAACGAAATAATCCCGAAAACTGATTTCATGTTTATTATTTTACATTAAATCTCTCAGGTATTCCAGTCTCAAGTCTTATTTCTTTTTTTGTTCTCGGATGTATAAAAACCAGTTTATACGCATGAAGCATCATTTTATCTATAGGATCATTCTTTTCTCCATAGGTCTTATCTCCCAGAATTGGATGCCCAATGCTTTTCATATGAACCCTGATTTGATGTGTACGACCTGTTTCCAGGATACATTCAACAAGCGTAAATTTTTCTCGTAAAGGCGTTTTATGAAACGCCTTTACTTTGTAATGGGTAATGGCTTTCCTGCCATTCGAAACCACAGCCATTTTATGTCTGTGAATTTTGTCCCTCCCGATTGGTTTATTTATAACCCCTTTATCATGCTGGATTTTTCCATGAACAATAGCCAGATAATGTCTTTTTAACTTTCTCTCCTGTATTTGCTTTGCAATTTCAGTATGTGATTTATCATTTTTACAGACTATAATCAGTCCGGAAGTCTCTTTATCAAGTCTGTGAACAATTCCCGGTCTTAAAACACCGTTAATCCCTGAGAGCGAATCCTTACAGTGGCTTAAAAGTGCATTAACAAGCGTTCCTTTATGTACACCGCTTGCCGGATGAGTTACCATTCCCTGCGGTTTATTGATAACAATTACATCCCTGTCTTCAAAAACAACATCAAGTTTAATCTTTTCAGGTTCAATTTTTGTTTCCTGTAAATCAGGTATTGAAATAAAAACCATATCATCTGCTTTTAACCTGTAACCGGATTTTGAAGGTTTTTTATTTACAAGAATTAAATTTTCATCAATTAATTTTTGAATTAATGTTCTGCTCAAATCTTTAAGAGAAGCAGAAACAAAGCGATCTAATCGTTTGCCAGCAAAATCATCTAAAACAGTTAATATTTTTTCTTTGATATAAACCATCCTATTACAATTAATACCACTCCAATATCTATAAAGACATCAGCCAGGTTAAAAACAGCAAAATTAAAAAGCTGCAAATCAAAAAAATCTATGACACCGCCATGAACAATTCTATCTATTAAATTTCCAGTAGTACCACCCAAAACGCATGCACAGCCGATCTTAACTATATTATTTAAAGATACTGCTGGACAAAACACAAGACAAGAAAAAATTAAAAAATTAATTACACCAAGAAGCTGAAAAATAAGGGGGTATTGTTTAAGAATACTAAATGCACCGCCGGTATTTTGCACTACTGTAAACTGTACTAATCCTGGAATAAACGGCTTACTGTTATTTAAGCCAATATCAAAAAGCAAATATTTCTTTGTAAGCTGATCAAAAATAACAATTAAAAAAAATATAAAAAAGTTTAATAATCTCATAATCAAACTTCAATGTCATTATCTGAGCCATCATTTTCAATATCTCTTCCGACAACCCCTCTTTTACTTGTTTTAAAAAAGTTTACCAGTTTTTTTATTTCATCAAACTGCATAAGCCCGGTTTCTATCTTCTCAAGAGCATTTGCAGTATTTAATCCGGACAGATAAATCATCTTATATGCTTTCATAAGCTCGATCCTGACCTCTGCTTTAATTCCCCGCCTGCGCAATCCTACTTTATTTACTCCTCTGATTTTTGCCGGTCTTCCATCTGCCATAAAATAAGGAGGGAGATCAAGCCTGGTTCCTGTCATTCCGCCAACCATAGCAGATTCACCTATACGACAGTGTTGATGAGTTACACACAGTGCACTAATAAAAACAAAATCTTCAACAATTGTATAACCAGCAAGTATTGATGAGCTGGCCATAATTACATTGTTTCCAAGCCGTGCATTGTGTCCTATATGAGCACAGTTCATTAAAAAACAATCTTTTCCAATTACAGTAAATCCTTCTTTTACAGCTCTGTGAATAGTTACATATTCTCTGATAACTGTATTCTCGCCAATTTTTACGCCTGTAAGTTCTCCTTTATAGCTAATATCCTGCGGCGGCAAACCAATACTGCAAGCAGCAATTAACTTACAGTTTGCTCCTATTTCTGTCTTGCCTTCGATAATTACATGCGGACCAATATAAGTATTTTCTTTAATTTCAACACCAGGACCAATAACACAATAAGGGCCAATATTTACACCTGATGCAATTTTTGCTTCTTTTGATATGATGGCTGTTGGGTGTATTATTAGGGTTTGATTAATCAAACCCTTTCTGGCTGTAGTAAGCATGAGAATAGTTTATCATAATAAAAAATCATTTAATGGGTATAATAATGACATGTCAATAGATAAAGAATTAATAAATAAAGTAAAATCCTTATCACAAAATGAAAGGACAAAACTTGTAAAAATAATTATGGGATTTGAAATTCCACCAAAAGAAAAGCATAATTTAACAGAATTAGCCGGCTTAGGTACTGAAATATGGAAAGATATTGATGCCCAAGAATACATCGCCAAGGAGAGAGAAGATTGGACATAAATAACCTCTTAGACAACTCTAGCAGAATCGCCCTTGATACATCAATCTTTATCTACTACATAGAAAAAAATAAAACCTACTTTGATTTATTAAAAACTATATTTGAGAGGTCACGGCAAAGTAATAGCTCACTTAAAATTATAACTTCTAATATTACTTTAATTGAGGTTTTAACAAAACCATTTTTTGAAAAGAGAGAAGATCTGGCAAATAAATACAAAGACATTTTACTAGCTTCAGAAGAAATTTCTATCTTAGAGCTGAATAATGATATTGCTGAATTAACTGCCAAATTAAAATCAAAATACTCTTTTTTAAAAACTCCCGATGCAATTCAAATTGCCACCTCAATTTATACTAATGCTGATCTGTTCTTAAGCAATGATAAAAAACTCCAAGGTATCAGTGAAATAAAAGTCGTTGTTTTAGATCAATTACTTATAAATAAATGAACACATTAAAAGTAACTAAAATAGAATTTGAATCTTTAGACAAAGTATTGTCAGAATCCGTAGATAAGGAAATTCTTTTAAATCTTGATCATTGCTTAAATCTTGTAAGAAAAAAAAGCCGTGCTTTAGCATCCAGTTTAAATAGATGTTTTAATAATGCCAGAAACAGTATGAGATATGTCCTGGTTTATAATCTTGGCAGGAAAGATTTTAAAAATAAAAAACATATAAAGGAAGAAGAACTACAAAAATATCTGAAAGATTATTTAAAAGATTACTTTGAAAAGAATGATTTTATACATTATAGAGAATTTGTAAGGCTTTTACGCGCATGCACTATAGATACCGGCAGTGAAGTCAGCTCCTCCATCAAAGAAATGTATAACAACTTTTTTTCAGGTAAACGTTTGGTTAAATCTTACAAACTTGGGACTTTTGGCCTTTCTTAATATTTCCAGCTATCAAATTTTCTAAAAACGGCCTTTTTATATTCAGAGTCATACTATGACTCTTTTAAGATACTTTATTTAATAAAAATATTAAAGGAAGATATATAAATGTTCGTTCTTAGTACAGCAACACTAGCACCAACAGCACCAGTAGCACTAGCAGGAACTACTAATCCTTCACTGACATCAGCATCACCTCCTGGAACAGCTCCAGCTGGTGAAGCTACTGGCCGCTGGTTTAGAGATTCATTTGTAGGCAAAGCATTGTACAACCCACAAACAAGCACTATACAAAAGCTGCAAGGCGGTAATGCATTATTTTCTTTTGTAATCGGAATTTTTACAGGAACGCTTACAAACCCGTTAACACTTCTAACCATCGGACTTGGAGGTGCAGCATTTTTCTTTGGCATAACTAATCCATGGTTAATACTTGCATGTGCAGCAGTCGGTTTACTTCAAGCTCTTGGCAGTGCAAAAGATACCCTTCATTCTGTAAAAGAAAATGGTTTATTTAGTCTTAGTACATTAATGAGTGCAGGCGGTACAGCGCTATCTGCGTTTTGTGTAATGCCGGGAATTGGAAACTTAGGTAATGCACTAAAAATTGCAAAATTGAAATCTTTTACTACAGTTAAGGGCGTTACTGTAGAAGCCAAAGACCTTGGAAGTGCAATATTAAACACTGAAAAGAAAATAACTGAAAATTTAGTTACTCTCAAAGAATCACTTAAAAAAGGAACAGATGCATTAACAACTGTAGAATCTAAAATTGTAGACATAGCAAAAACACAGGGAAAAACCGTAACAGGTTTTAATGATAAGCTTATTAAAGATCTAAAAGAACAATTAGCAGAAAAAATAAAAACTGCTTCTGAAGAAGCTAAAAAAGAACTTCAAAAGACATTAGAAAATCTTAGGAAATTAGTATCAGAGAGAAGAAAAATACTCGTGGCTAATAACTACGGGAATAAATTAAGAATAAAATTTGAAGGTGCTGACGGAAAAGGTGGGATTCTCAAATCACTAAAAGATCCCAAAGCCGACTCGCCTAACGCCTTAAAGACATTTAACGATAGCCTAAACTATACATTAGAAACCAATTATGATCGATATACACGCGCATTCATTAAAGAAACCTATGGTGCACAAGGCGCTCGCGGCTATGATCAAATCAAAGGAATAGTTGGAAAAGGGAAGGCAAAATATACTAACTGGAAAAATGATGTTTCTAAATCCCGTATTGCTGATACTCCTTCAAATCCACCTGTAGAAACACCAGCCCCAAAACCATCTGCTGTTGCACCGACTACTGTACCATCACCTCAATCACCAGCATTAACTCCTTTTCCTGTTCCACCTAGACCAGTTAGTGTTGACAAAAATGGAATACCGATACTTCCTGATAAACCACCATTTACAAAAGCTAAGCCACGACCTTCAGTTACTGCATCACCAGCTTCTGTACTACCACCAACTGTACCTGCACCACCATCGCCAGCCTTTGCACCACCTCCTCCTCTTGTATATCATGAATTTAGGGCTCCACAGCCAAGCACAAAACCAAAGATACCACTTAAAGGTGGAACAGCGATCACTCCTCCAGGCCCATTAATATCACCTGAAATTGCAAAGCGATTCCCACCTGAAGGACAATATATCCTGAAAGCAAATCGCCAAGGTGTAAATGGAAATTATATCTGGAATAGAACTACTGGTAAGTATGATTTTGTAGCAGATCCACTAACTCCAAACCCTTCAATGATAAATAAAATAATAAATTTCTGTCAAACTTAGGCATAAATTACCCTGTTGGAACCTGGGTTTAATCAAAGAAAATATAAAAGAGTAAGATTAAAGAAACATTAAGTAAGTTAACCTATCAAATTTATTCCATTACTTGCTTTGTATGTATGTAAACAGTCAAAGTTTATTATTAGAGGATTTTATATGAGCGGACTAGGATTTTTCGGTAATTCAATTTTAAGTGTTGCTGGTACAGCTGTTATATATGCAGCTGCTTTTAAAAATCCAGGTTTACTCAGAGAGCTGGTAAAAAATCCATCCTTTTTTAAAAACGAATTAGATTTAATGTATGTTGGAACCAGAGCCGCAAATAGAATCTTACAGACCCGGAGAGATGATGCTACACATCCTCATAACACACCATCACAAGGTCATCCAAGCGCACAAGAAGCAGCTCAAAATGCCGGGCAATCCTTAAATCAAGCAGCATAAAAAGATAAAAGGAATTGGCACAAGAGAAGAGCCTGAACACATTCAAAGATTAATTAAATTGATGAGAAAAATGTTTGATTTTAAATTAACAGATAAACAAATATCACAGTTAGCAGAATATCCGGGAACACTGTAGATAAATTAATTTTCATTAATTATTATGGTAAAAAAAATATTATTTTTTATCCTATTTTTTCTTTTGTCTGTAAATGTCTCATATGCTATTGAACCTAAAATCCTTGATTACAACAAAGAAAATAAAACTATAAAAGTAGAAATAGAAGGAAAAGAATACTCGTTTGATGTTCCCATTGAAGACGTAGAGATGCTGCATGCAACGTCTCTACAGGGAAATATTTCAAAAAAAGAATATGCAAAAGGTCCAGCCACTACTACTTTAGGCTCAAGACTTTTTTCCATACCTACAGATTCCCTTCTTCCTGAGAAAGGATTTGGTTATGATTTTACTCATAGATTTGCCCAAGCCATTGATAACAGTACAAACCATGATTTATACGGATTAGACGGCTTTGCTTATACAGGCATCGGATTATATTACGGAATCACAAATAATCTTGAAGCACATGTATTTAGATCCAGCCTTACCGATGCTTCTGAATTTGGAATAAAATTCAGAATGTTTAAAGAAGCAAAAAAATGGGGAGAAGGTGCACCTTTTGGATTAACCCTGTCAAGCGGATTTCAAAACGATAATATTCAGAACTCAATAGACCCTTATGTTCAGGCAATTTTTTCCAGGGTGATTATTCCAGGCTGGCTGAAAGTTTATTTAGTGCCTACATGGGCAGTTAGAACATCGACAATAGGAAATCTTGGATCAAAGTCAGCATCGTTTTTTACATTTAGTGATCCAAAACACAGAGGATTTATAAGAAACAGAGGAACGTTTGCGCTGCCTATCGGTGCAGCACTGCAAATAGTTCCAAACAGACTGTCTTTATTTGGGGAATATACTCCGGTTCTTGGCGGATACAGGGAAGCAGATAATGCATGGGCTTTTGGTTTGCAAATCTTATCCAGACTTGAAACACATGTGTGGACACTTGGAGTATCAAATGTTCCTTATACAACTTTTGGACAATTCATAACCGGCGGTCCTTCAAATAATTTTCACTTTGGATTTAATTTGACAGCTAGAATTCGGTAGGAATGTAGCATGCTACATCCTACACATTTCCCACAATTTTATCAATAAGCTTTATGTTCTTTTTAAGATGCGGTTCCCAGATAGTTGAATTTATTTTTTCCAGACCATCTTTATAACCCAGATCTATAAGTGCTTTACTGTAATAAGGATTAAAAAAGAAATAACTTAAAAGATCACCGCGTAAATGTCCTTTTAAATTTCCTAATTTAAAAAGCCAGTCTAACGTGCGAAAATTTTTTCTGGTGTCAGGATATCTGTCCCAGATATCTTCTGCAATCTCACTTATAGGACTACTTGGAGAGACGAAGAGATCAGGAATTATTCTCCAGGGTCTGGAACCTCTTTTCATCCTTTGTTCATTTATTTTCCCCAAAAGAGATGGATCGTCAATTGACTCTAAGATTTCATTTACCATATTTAATCTCTGAGTATCAGCTCTTATGTGATCTAAAAAAAGTGCATTTAAAAGTTTCCCGACATTCTGCAAAAGCCCTGGTTTTTCTGTGTCAGGACTAAATCTTTCCTCAGCAAAATGAAGTCCGATAATTATAAGAGCATCTGCTCCTAATAATAGTGCAGGGGATAATGGGGTGTTTTGTCTAACACCACCATCACAAAACCAATCTCCATGCTCAATATTATGATCTTTAAATCTAATATACTCAGGTTTAAAAAATATCGGGATAGAAGTGGAAGCAAGTGCATGTGTACCGGTAATTGTATCCGGAACAAACCGGGCATGAGAATCTCTGGGTATAACACTTATACATTCCGGATCATGAGATTCATAAAATACAATTGATTTTCCGCTTGTAATAGATGTAGCTGTAATAGTTAAAGCATAAATTAATTCACTCTGAATATTTTTTCTTATTTGTTCCCAGCTGACATCATTTTCCAGGATTCTTTTTAATGGTGTGTTATCAAGCAATCCCTGAAAATCCGGCTGACCAAGTCTGAGAGAACCGAGAAAAGATCTAAGTCCTGCATGTGCCCAGTTTTCTATAAAAACCTGTTCTCTTTTTAATGTAAGCCAATAGTGTTCAAGACCTTCAACAATTTTTTCAACTGGCAGATGTACAAGTGAACTTACAAAACATGCATTAACTGATCCAACACTTGTACCACAAATAATTTTAAATCCTCCATATTTTTGAATCTCAGGAAGAAGTGCTTTTAATACACCTATTTCATAAGCTCCTCTTGCAGCTCCACCGGATAAAACCAGAGCTATTTTTTTTTGATGAGTCATATAAAAATTATTCCACGAATCTGATTTATACTGGACATTATATTAAAAGGATTGAGTAAAAAAGGGGAAATGCCTACAATACAGGTATAATGATTAGTTGCAGATAATTGTAGAATAAGGGACAGGGGAAGAAATGAAATCGGTGTTTGAAAAAATTTGGGATTCACATATAGTAGAAAAACTGCCTGGAAATAATTATTTGATTTTTATGGATCAAATTGTAGCTCATGAAATTACCACACCGCAGGGAGCTGTGGAAATCGATCAAAATTTTGGCGGAAAGTTATTTGAACCAAAAAGAATAATAGCTATCAATGATCACGTCTCACCTGCCAAAGATACCGCTACTGCCATTCAGGCAAAAGTTTTACGTGACTGGGCAAAAAAACACAAAGTAAAAATATTTGATGTTGGAGATAACGGTATCTGTCATGTGGTGGCTCCGGAGAGAGGCTATGTTCAGCCAGGAATAACGCTTTGCTGTGGTGATAGTCATACAGGCACAAATGGTGCATTTGGAGCTTTTGCGCTGGGCATAGGAACTACAGCACAAGCTGGAGCTATGCTTGCACAGTGTTTAATTTTAAACAAACCAAAAACCTTCAGGGTTTTAATAAATGGAGCACTTCCGAAATTTGTTTATGCAAAAGATGTAATTCTGGCAATTATAGGAACAATTACTTTCAAAGGTGCTACAGGTTATGTCCTGGAATACGCAGGTTCGACTATTCAGTCTATGTCCATGGAAGAGCGAATGACCATGTGTAATATGTCCATTGAAGCAGGTGCTACAAGTGGAATGATAAGCCCTGATCAAATTACAATCGATTACTTATGGGGAAAAGAAAACATTACAAAAGATAAAAGTGCTTTTGAAAAATTAAAAATCAAGTGGCTAAATTATACCAGCGACAAAGGTGCAAAATACGACAAAGAAGTTTTTCTTGATGCCACGGCGTTAAAGCCAAAAGTTACATGGGGAACAAATCCTGGTGAAGTAATAGATATTGATGGAATAATTCCATCAGATGCAGATGAAAAATCCCTTGAATATATGGGATTAAAAAAAGGACAAAGACTTCTAGGACTTCCTATAGATCAGGCTTTCATAGGTTCATGTACAAATTCAAGAATTTCAGATCTCCGTGAAGCTGCAAAAATATTACAAGGGAAAAAAGTTTCTATTCCTACCATTATTACTCCAGGCTCGCAGGCAGTAAAAAGACAGGCAGAAAAAGAAGGCCTTCATGATATTTTCCAGGATGCAGGTGCACTTTGGACACACTCTTCATGCGGACCGTGCCTGGGTATGTCCATGGGTGTTGTAGCTCCTGAATCACGCTGTATTTCTTCTACAAATAGAAATTTCCCGGGGCGCATGGGAACAGGGGGGAGGGTTCATCTGTCCAGCCCTGCGGTAGTAGCAGTTAGTGCTGTAACAGGGGTGATTACACATCCAAAGGATTTATGATCATTAAAGGCAAAATTTTACCTCTTGACTGCTCAAACATTGACACTGATCAAATTATTCCTGCACGTCATCTCACTGGCATTACAAAGAGCGGGTATGGAATTCATTTATTTGAAGATGTTCCTCATACTACGATTAACGATCCAAAATATAAAGATGCAGCAATTTTACTAACGAGAGAAAATTTTGGCTGTGGTTCATCACGGGAACATGCTGTCTGGGCAATTATGGATAGAGGATTTAAAGCTGTTATAGCCACTAGCTTTGCCAGAATATTCGAAGAGAACTGTTATAACAATGGACTTGTACCTGTAAAGTTAAAACCAGAAGAAGCAGAAAAATTATTTACAGAAAGTGAATGCACAATTGATGTTGTGAAGCAAATTGTTGAGACACCTCACCGTGACGTCTTTACTTTTGATTTAGATCCATTAAAAAAAGAATTTATTTTAAAAGGCGGGTTTTTAAAGTTTATGGAAGGTAAAGTCAGTAAAGTAAAAAGCTGGGAGAAGCAGTATAGTCAATTTGACGGATCTCCCACTGGCACATCTATCGTAACAGGATCATGATCTGAAATCTTTTTCCCGAAAACTCTATTTACAAGCCCCAGTGTTCTTCCAAAATGCGGAGCATAAGCATATGATCCGTTTTTATTATTTGAATCTTTTAAACTTAAAGGTTTTACAAAAAACCAATCTAATTTATATTTTGCAATTCCAAGATTCCTTTCAAGCTCAAATGTAGGCTTAAATCCTTTAAGTTCTCTTTCATTTGAATTACTTAAGAGCCCTGCATGACCAAGGTGCGTTTTTTTAGAAATTCCTCTTACATCAAAAGCACCTCCATCATTGAATTTAAATTCTTTTAAAAGATCAAAAAATTTTCTTTCTTTATTCGGCAAAATAACCGGAATATGTTTTGTGGTTGGATCTTTAAACTGCCTGAATACATTTGCTGTATTTAAAATCAGATTTTGTGCAAGAGTTACAGGGGTAAGAGATACAATAGCCTGCTTGGCAATATACTGAGGATCTTTCACTCTTTTTAAAATTTCTTTTTTAACTGAAACAGGACTTGCGTCTGTACCGGTAGTATTAAAGTCTCCTCCCAAAATTAAAGGATTTTTTATGTTTCTTAATCTGCCAAGTAAAAATTCCATTTCTTTAATTCTGCATTCAGGCATACATCTGTTTTCAAGATGTGTTGCAACAACTGTAATTTTATTTTTATTTGGCAGCATTAATTCTGTAATAATTGCCATCCTTCCTCCATGACGCAATTCTGTCAGAACTTTCGAAGAGAAAATCTTTTCAGCAGCTTCTCTTCTGGCCAGTTCAAGAGTTGAAATCTTCTTTGATTCTGCCTGGTACCACGGGTAGCATTCAGGAAGCCTTATAATCCTTGCATTTAAAATAGGATATTTGGAAAGTATTGCAGTGCCATGAAGTCCTTTAAACTTACTTTTATCAATATTATTCAATTGTTCCAATATCTGAGGTTCAAGAAACGTTTTTGTTTCATTTGTAAATTTTTTAATTCCAAGCTGGTAAGGATCAACCTCTATAAACTCAGTACCAAAAATATATCCCATCTTAAGAGTCTCTGCCAGTTTATGAGCTATATTCTGATATTTCGTTCTGGGCATTCCAATATCCACCTCGTTTAAAATGATTATGCTTGCCTTCCGTAAAATATTGAATTCTTCATTCAATGCACTATTACCAGAGACTTGCTCCGGTAAGTCTCTGCCAGCGAAAATATTTTCGATTTTATCCGCATTAAATCCTCTTTCAATATTCCAGCTTGCTATCCTGAAAAATTTCCCTATAGTCATCCCATTGAGAAAATCCGTTTCGCTGCGGGGCGGCCGAACAATAACCGGAACATTTAACTGGTTTTCAAGCTTTTGTTTAAGCTCTCCGAAGGGACTTGAGGTTCTGCTTAATTCAACCAAATCATCATAATTTAAACCTTGTTCATATCCAATAATTGCAAAAGATGGATTTAAAGATATAATAAATAAAATAATAAATAACAGGGTTCTGTTCATATAACAAATGATACAACTATGACAAAAGATACTATAATAGCAGTTTATACTGTAAAAAAAGACGGGCGGGATATAAAAAAGTTTGCTCAGGCTATAGCAATAGGACAAACCACCGGAACATGGAATGAGCTTTCAGGTAATTTAAGGTTACAAATTTCAGGGCATATTGCAGAAGTAATATCAATAGAAGAATCTGAATTTACATCTGCTATTAGAATTGCATTTCCAATAGAAAATTTTGGCTCAGATCTTGGAGCTTTACTAACAGCTATTTATGGAAAAATCAGTCTTGCACCAAAAATTAAACTTGAAGATATTGAGTTTTCACAAAAATATTTAAATCTTTTTAAAGGACCAAGGTTGGGAATTGGCGGACTACGAGAACTTATTGATAAAAAGAACAAACCACTGTTAATGAGTATCTTTAAACCATGCCTGGGCCTAACTCCCGGTGAGCTTGGAAGCATGTTTTATTCCCAGGCAGAAGCTGGTTTTGATCTGGTAAAAGATGATGAAATTTTGTATGACAGTGATTTTAATGTGACTTTAAAAAGGCTTGAAGAGTGTTTAAAAGCAAAAGAAAAAGCAAGGTCAAAAACAATATATGCAATTAATCTGACCGGCGAAGCAAATGAAATTTTAAAGAGAGCAATTGAGCTTGAAAAAAACGGCGCAAACTGTATTTTATTTAATTATGTTTCTTACGGATTGCCTCTTTTATCAGCACTCAGAAAAACAGTTTCTATTTCAATTATGGCTCATCCGGCATTTAGCGGTGCTATGTGCATGAGCAGTAATTCAGGACTAAGCGAAAAATTGCTTCTTGGAAGTTTACCCAGAATTGCCGGAGCTGATTTTGTTTTATTTCCCAGCCCTTATGGATCACTTGCCTGGGATAAAGATATTACAAAAGACATTCAAAATAAATTAACCCAGTCACTTTTAAATATAAAACCCTCTTGGCCGGTGCCTTCTGCAGGTGTTAAATCCTCTATGGTAAAAGAAATAGTTTTAGATTTTGGAGAAGATATAGTTATAAATGCAGGAACTGCCGTCTGGGAGCATAAAGATGGCGGACTTCATGGAGCTAAAGAGTTTATTAAAGAGGTTGAGAATTTAAGAATCAAAGAAACAATTAAAAGTTAAATTGAACAAAATCCCTATAATCTTCTCTGACTTTGACGGTACCATTACTGAACGTGATGTAATTTTAACCATAATGGAAAGATTTGCACCTCCGGAATGGGTTGAAATTAAAAATAAAATCTTATACGAGAGAACAATTACTTTAAAAGATGGTGTGGAAAAGCTTTTTAGCCTAATTGAAAGTAATAAAAAAAACAAAATCACTGATTTTATAAAAGAAAAGGTGAAACTTAGGGGAGGATTTGAAGATTTTCTAAGTTTTTGTGAAAAAGAAAAAATTGAATTTAATGTATTAAGCGGTGGACTGGATTTTCACATTGAACCTGTTTTAGGAAAGTTTAGAAATAAATTAAAGATCTTCTGTAACAAAGCGAACTTTAATTCAAAAAATATAAAAATAGATTATGAGTATTTGCCTGAGGATTGTTCTTTATGCGGAGATTGCGGGTTCTGTAAAATAGAGGTTATTGAAAAATACCCAAAAGAAAAGTTTACAAGGATATTAATCGGTGACAGTCTGACAGATTTAGCTGCTTCAAAAATAGCAGATATGGTATTTGCAAGAGGAGATTTGATAAAATACTTGGAACAGGAAAAAATTTCTTATATTCCGTTTCAAACTTTCTATGAGGTAAAAGGACAATTAGCACAAAAACTATCAATCAGGACTTAAAAATAGCTCAAGCAAAGAGTGAACTAATAAAAGTCAGTAAAAACTTTTACGATCGTGGCTGGATGCTTGGGACATCAGGAAATCTTTCGGTTTTAATTTCTGAACGACGAGCGACAAGCGACGAGTTACTATTTCTAATTACAGCAAGCGGAAAAGATAAAGGTGAGCTTACAGAAGATGATTTTATTCTGGTTAATGAAAATGAAGAAAATGTAGAATGTAGAATGCAGAATGTAGAATTAAAGCCATCAGCTGAAACACTATTACACAGTACTATTTACAAACATACAAATGCAAAATCTGTTTTTCATGTGCATACTACAAACAGTACTCTTTTATCCATAAAGTTACAGGATAAAATTATTTTTTCAGATTTGGAAATGTTAAAAGGGTTAGGTTTTAAAACTCACGATGTAAAAGTAATTATTCCAATAATTAAAAATTCTCAGGATATAAAATATTTAGCAGAAATTGTACCAGGCTATATTAATGAAGAAGTTCCGGGACTTCTTTTAAAAGGGCATGGAATCTATGCCTGGGGCACTTCGCCCAAAGAAGCTAAAAGACATTTAGAAATTTTTGAGTTTTTGTTTGAATATAGGATAAAAGAATTGAGCTTGACAAAGAGTTTATAATTAATAATAAATGGACAATAATCTAGACAATATACTTAACTCAATTAAACAACTCTCAACAGGAGATAAGCTAAGGATTTTATATTTTCTAAAGGAAGAACAAAACAAAAAGCCAACACAAGAAGAGATTGTTTCCTTCTTTTCTGAAGAGACAAAAAAACTGGAGAATTGGAATCAAGAAGTTGATAAATTATTAGAAGAAACAGGAAAATTCTTTAGTGAGCTTAACAAGTCAATTTAAGGAAAAGCTGAAGCTTTTAAAAAGTAAACTTGAGAAAGCAAGCAAAGCATATAAATATACTGCTGAGCTAATAATTTCTGGGTTAAAAACAATTAGTTTGGAAGATCCTGTCAGAAATATTTTTGCAAAACATGAATTTATAAATCAGGAATCATTTGCAAAATTAAAGTTACTTATAAATGAACTAAATATATTTTATAAACACGAAGAAATAATTCTATACGACGATAAAAGAATACAAAAAGCTTTAGAAATATTAAATGTTTTTGAAGATCAAATCAATGATATTCTCGCTACGTTACAAGCCAGGGCAATATTTCTAGAAAATCTTTTAAGATAAGTTTTGAGTTTTTGTTTGAATATAGGATAAAAGAATTAAGCTGTTAAAACATTTACAAATCCCTGGCATGTATATTAATATTTCTTGTCATTCTGGATAAATTATTAAATAAATTACCACCAAATGAAGTAGTTATCAGCTGAAGAGCCCAGTCTACTGTTTGTCCCCTTAAATCTCTACGTTCTAATTTTGGAGCTACTTCCATAACTTCAAAACCAGCTAATCTGCCAGCTAATCTTATTTTTTTATTTATTGCTCTGGCAACTACAAGGCCTTCTCTAAGATTTAACTGACTATCACCACTCGTACCAGTACCTGTAACATTCATAGAATCTATATCCCACGCTATATAAACATACTTAACTCTTTTTAACAGATAATCTAATGCTTCATTGATAACTTTGTTTATACCTTTATCATCAATATCAGACATTGAATACCATTTTGTTTTTGGATTTACAGCACTTTTTTCACCAATTGCAATCTGAACAAAATTTTCTTTTTTTATTTTAGGCAGATTTTTATTTTTCCCAATCATTAGTAATCTTTGAAAATCCGGATGCGGATCATAATGCTTATTTGCTATAGCTACTGAGACTGGCATACCATGAGCCCTTAAAGACGGGCTGTTTTTAGGTGAATGGGCATCAAAGTGTCTATCCAGCCAAAGAACGCCTATATTATTTAGGGCATCATGAGTTCCGCTTATCGTACCAATTGCAAGACTATGATCACCACCTATTGTCAGAGGAACTGAACCGTTTTTAATCTCATCTCTTACAGTCTCTGAAAGCCATTCATTTATTTTTATTACTGCATCAATATTTTTAATTCTGCTTTTTGCGTTTTCTGGTTTGTGGCTGGAGACATAATGCATTACATCTCTACCGGGTTTTATAATTTTTATATTGAAACCTAATTCTTTTAAATCATCACTAAGCCCATTCGACATCAAAGCTTTAGGGCCATCTTTAGCAGCATCATTTGGTCCGCCGATGGAAAAAGGAGCAAGGATTATGGAGATATTGTTATTTGTCGTCATCTTTATTACTACCATTATCTGGGCAGGTCATGACCTGTTCCTACATTCTCTTCACAAAAGACCACTCCAGTTTTCTGAGCCAATATTTCCACCTTGGTTCAATATGTGCTGTCAGCGCCCTCACTAAAACAGTTTTAAATCCATATCTTTGACCAAGCCATATGTCAGTTAACGGGCGATCTCCAATTACTGCAATTTTAGCATTTGATAATTTTAAAATCTCAAGTGCTTCATAAATTCCAAATAACCAGGGTTTTTTCGCAAAGCCAATGACAGGAAGATCAAGCACCTGTCTTACAGCTTCCAGATAAAAAGCTTTTTTATTGTTTGTAAGCACAACTATCTTAAAATTTTTCTTCATAATATCAAGCCAGGCTTTAACAGAAGGATCTAATCTGGCACTTTTTGGCGCCATTATTGTGTTATCAAGATCAAGTATTAAACCTTCAACTCCTAATTTTTCAATGTCTTCAAGACGTATTTTTGTTACATCATTATCATAAATAAGTGTTGGTTTTAAGAATGGAAACATTCGCATTTAATTGTATTCTATTTCTTGTGTAATGCATTATACCTAACAGAAAACGTTTTAACATTTAAAGGATTCATCCGATTTATTCGGTGAATCCGATCAAACGAAAAGAATTGACAGCGAGACGCTCCAGCTTGTCTGGAGCGAAATAAAAAAATGAATAGAAAGTTATTCAAAATAGCAGGCTTTGTAGGAATAATTACTGTAGTAAGTAAAATCGTTGGATTGCTTAGAGATTTAGTAATAGCAAAGTTTTACGGCACTACGATTACTGCTGATGCATATAACTTTGCATATCTTCTTACTGGTAATGCACTTATACTTCTTGGCGGACTTGGCGGGCCTTTTCATTCAGCTACAATAGCCACGCTTACAAAAATAAAAGATAATGCAAAAGATTTCGGAAGTTTCTTAACAAAGATTTTTACATCGACATTTATAGTACTTTTACTAATAACATTTGCAGTCATTTATTTTAAAACTCAAATAGTGCATTTTATTGCTCCGGCTACTGGACATGATATTTCATATCAAGAAAAATTATGGCACTTAACAGTAATGCAGCTTGAGATAATGTCTCCGTTAATAATTATTTCCGGATTACTCGGGATTTTATGCGGCGTTGCAAATGTCTATGGAAGATACTTTTGGCCCTCATTCAGTCCTGTTTTACCAAGCATTGCAATTATCTTTTTTGTTGAGATATGCCACGGCATGTCTTTACAAGGACTTTATATTTCGGGATTAGTACTTGGCATAGGAACATTAATCGGTGCAGCTTTGCAGCTGCTTGTTCAGTTACCTGATTTACTTAAAGCCGGACTATATAAAAATTGCAGATTAACACTGATAAAAAATCAAAAAGCAGTAGGTGATTTCAATCATTTTTTAGGTCCTGCAATTCTTAGCACTTCTATTGGCCAAATCACTGTCTACATTGACAGCTTTTTTTGTTCAGGACTTCAGGAAGGCAGCTGGACGGCTACAGTACTGGCAAACAGATTAATCCAGCTGCCACTTGGAGTTTTACTTACTTCATTTTTAGTGCCATTTTTTCCCAGATTTTCAGAGCTGGCACATGCTAAAAACATCAATGCATTAAAAGAAACTGCCATTTTAGTAATCAAGTCCTTATGGTTTTTAACATTGCCGATTGCTGTTTATTTGTTTTTATTTGCAAAACCAGTTGTAGAAATAGTTTTTCAAAGAGGCGCATTTGACGAGAGATCCACTATGCTTACAAGCAGTATTCTGATAGCATTGTTACTTTCAATGATTGCTTATGTAGCCAGGGATACTTTGACCAGAGTTTTTTATTCTTTTGAAAATTCAAGAATACCTTTGCTTGTAGCTGTATTTTCAATCATTTTAAAAATAATTTTAAATGGTGTGTTTGTGGAAAAATATCAGGCTCCGGGAATTGCTTTTTCTACATCACTGGTTACTTTATTTAATTTCTTACTTCTAGGATTTTTACTTAGAAAACAAATTGGGTGTCTGGGCTGGTTAAAACATGTGAGATCGCTTTTAAAGATGGGAGTGGCTACACTTATAATGTACTTATTTGGGGTATTATTTTTATTGGTATTTCCTGTTCATATGGAACAATATGGTTTCTTTTCAAAAGCAATTTTACTTTCTGCAAGCTTTATAGTTTGTTTTCTGATTTATTATGGACTTGCCCTGGCCTTAAGGGTAGAAGAAGCAGCTTCTTTAGTACCCGTACTGAAAAGGTTCTTAACCACAACCAGTTTAAAAACATGAGTTTTTGATACATCTCAAAATAAAATTCTTCTAATAATTCACTTTAAAATCTACATTTTTTGCTATAGTATTGAGTTAACAAAGAAGTAACTTAAATCTATGCAATCTGCCTTTATAATACAAAGACACCGACAGAGTCCATTTTTCTTTAAAAGGCCTGTTATCAGAAGGCCTCTTACTCCAGGACAGCTTTTCAGAAAAATACCAGCTCATCAAAATGATGATAAATCATTTTCTGCTATCAGCCCGGGGGAAATATTTTTGAATGCATTAAGATACAAGCATAGTAAAGAAATAAATTATACAGATATAGAGAAAGCTACCGTTGTTAAACCTGATAACTTTACTCATTGTGATTTTTTTGCAGAAGATGATACTGAGTTAAAAAAAAATATTTTAAAAGATTTCGAAAAACTTACTCCGGATAAAGTAAGTGATATGACTAATATTGCTCTTAATATCTGCTTAAAAAAAATTCTTGAGCTCGATAACGGAAATAGACTTGAAAAACCTTTGTCTTCATGGCTGGCATATCTTACAGAATTTTTTGACTGTCATTATAATGCACTAGAGATAGTGTCCAGCAGCCAAAGAGAAATTGCAATTGCAGTTATTTCAGAATATATATCAGAAGGTAACGGCAAACCATTACCTCATCCATATGACATCTGGAAGGAAAATAAAGTTAAAATCAATAAACTGTTTTCAGGTGAAGATTTTGAAGAAGCTAAATATTTAACCGCAAAAGAAAGAAAAGATCTTCTTACTTCACCACTAAGAGAAGTTAGAGGAGGAAAATTAAGATATAACTTCCTGGCAGACATATACCTGGATAATGCTAAAAGAAGAAAATGGTTTGAAGACTGGACAGGAGAACTTGCAGATAAAACAGATAAAGGTATAAATCTTAGCCCAGAAGATTTACATAAAATACAAGATCTATTGAAAGAATCTGAGCATGTATCCTGGGTAGACAAAAAAATGTTGGCAAAATTGAACTACTTAGGGAACATAGAAGCTAATTGTGCTGTAAGGACAGAAAATAATGACAATGCTTATAATGTAACTGATGCTCTGTCCGATGTTACATTTATTGATACTTCAAATGACAAAACAGTAGAAAGGAATTTTACTGACAATGAACTAAGAATAAGAATAAAAAAAATCAAAGAAGATTCTGATGCACATAAGCGATTGGATACAAATTTGCTGCTATGGACTGAAGAGCTTTTAAGTGTATATTTTCATCATCCAATGACTTCACAAATCAGAGAAATCGCAAAAGAAATAATTTGCAGATATTACGGGCTGGGGCTTAAAATAGAACTTTGCAATCCTGAAGAGAAAAGAGAAGGTATAAAAGCTGATATAAAAGAATTCCTGGAATCAAAACATTATATTAAAGATTCAAATTTTATTGATGAGGAAAGAGATGCCTTAAGCAGGATTTCACAAATGCCACAAGAAGAAGTTTTAAATCCTTTCTCTGACTGGTTTCACGAGGTTTTATTATATAGAGATAATTCAGAAAGGAGAGACTGGTTTAATAAATATATTGAAATATTAGAAGATGAACACAAATATGAAAAAAACATAAACAAGCAGCTAGCGGGACTGGTACTGGAATTTATGCAGACAAACTGGCTGACAAAACCACAAAGCGAAAGGTTTCTAAATCTTATTAATTCTTTAAGGAAAAATGAAAAAGAAGATTTTAGAAAAAATGCAGTCAAAATATTAAAGCACTTTGAAGAATATCCGCCTTTATTACCGAACCAGACAAAAACAGATTTACTTACTCATACTGCATCAACACAGCTCTGTTATATTCCCCAGATAGCTGCGTAAAATATTTGGCACTATAATAGTTCCTTTTTCAGTCTGATAGTTTTCCAGAATTGCAGCCATTGTCCTGCCAATAGCAAGTCCTGAACCATTTATAGTGTGTACAAACTGTGGTTTATCTTTTGGGTTTGGTTTGTATTTTATGTTTATTCGCCTTGCCTGAAAAGATCCAAAGTTAGAACAGCTGCTTATTTCACGATATGTATTTTGTGCGGGAAACCAGACTTCAAGGTCATAGCACTTCATAGCTGAAAATCCTGTGTCTCCTGTGCAAAGAAGTATTTTTCTGTAAGGAAGCTCTAATTTCTGCAGAATTTCTTCTGCATCATCTGTAAGTCCTTCATGTTCTTTATCACTTGTTTCCGGTAAAACAATTTTTACAAGCTCTACTTTATTAAACTGATGTTGCCTGATTATTCCACGCGTATCTTTGCTGGCAGCACCGGCTTCTCTTCTAAAGCAAGGGGTGTAAGCACAATATTTTACAGGTAATTGTTCAAGCGGGATCACTTCATCCCTATACAGGTTTGTTAAAGGTACTTCTGCAGTAGGCACAAGATATAAAAATTCATTTTCACACTTATAAAAATCACCGTCAAACTTAGGCAGCTGCCCGGTTCCGGTCATTGACTCCTTGTTAACTAAAATTGGCGGGGAAATTTCTTTATAACCTTTACTGCTGGCATGATCAAGCATAAAGTTCATAAGTGCTCTTTCAAGTTTTGCTCCTATACCGCTTAATACTGTAAATCTTGACTGAGCTACTTTTACACCACGCTCAAAGTCAAGCAAATTTAATTTTGTACCTATTTCCCAGTGAGACTTAATCCATTTTTCACTCCGGGGATTTCCCCATTTTGATATTTCTTTATTTTTAGTTTCATCTTCTCCTTCAGGCACAGAATCACAAACAATGTTTGGCAGCCAGAGAGCTTTTTCGGTAAGTTTATACGTTAAATCCATTTCTTCTTTCTCTATTTCAGCTAATTTTGAATTAACATCACTGCCTCCTTTTTTTAAAGATTCAACTTTTTCTTTATGATCTTTCGAGCGTCCAATTTCATCTGCAATTTCATTTTTTCTTTTACGCAGTTCATCTGCTTTAGTCTGTATTCCTCTTTTTTGTTCATCCAGTTTTAATATTTCTTCAAAAAGCAAAAGAAGGCTTTTATCTCTTTTGGAGAACTTATCTTTATAATAATCAGGTCTTGTACGTAAGTCTTTCAAATCATGCATAGGATTAGTTTATAATAAAATAGAACCTTATGAACAAATGTTTATTTATTATATTTCTTTTGATAACTTTAAGTACCTCCTGCTGCTTTATCGATCCGGTTACATGTGCACAGAATCTTTCTCAAAAAGGAAAATTTGCCGATGCAATTAAAATACTTGAAAATGAGTACAAAAATCAACCAAATTCAATTCCAATAAAATCCCTACTGGCACAAGCATACTCTGATTATGGACTTGCGCTCTGCCAGGACACAAACAAGCCACCCAAAATAAAATATCCTATGGCAAAAGAACAATTTGCAATGGCTATTGCTTTAAATCCATATTTAAAAGATGCAAAAGATATGTATGAAATGATTGAAAAGATACAAGAATCTTTCCGTGTAAATAATGTAAATTAGTTGTGAATCCTATACCCTTAATTACCAGAAACAAATTTATATTATTACCGTGTTTATTTATTTTTTCAATATTAGTTTTAGTTATTTTGTCTTATCTGGGTTTTAGTTTCGGCAAATATTCTTTCGATTTTCAGGATCAGGATATAATTTTACAGTCACCTTCATTAGAACATCCCCTTGGTACAGATCAGCTTGGAAGAGATATGCTCGCCAGGTTAATTTTTGGCGCAAGGCTTTCTTTTTTAGTCGCTGTGGTAACTGCTTTAATTGCCCTTTTAATAGGAGTCTCAATGGGTACAATTGCCGGTATGTTTGAAGGCAGAATTGATTTTTTTATTTCAAGAACAATAGATGTAATTTATTCCCTGCCGGATCTTTTAGTTTTAAGTATTATAGGACTTATATTTAACAGATCCACTACCGGAATATTATTTGCTATTGGATTAATAAGCTGGATGGACTTAGCCAGGCTAAGCAGAGCAGAGATCCTAAAATTAAAACAACAGGAATTTATCCTTTCAGCTACAGCAATCGGATTAGATAAAAGAAAAATTTTTTTTAGTCATCTTTTACCAAATATTTTAAATGTAATTTTAGTCTCAGTTACCTTTATTATGCCAAGAGCAATTATTGCTGAATCTACTTTAAGTTTTCTTGGACTTGGGCTTTCTCCGCCAAACTGCAGCTGGGGAACATTAGCCAGTGACGGCTGGCAATTTTTAAATACACATACAAATCTTATTCTTTATCCAAGCATAATGATTATGCTTACTGTGTTAAGTTTGAATATAATCGGTGATTTTTTAACAGAATTGAATCAACCGAGAAAGATTTATATATAATTTTCTCATGAAAATCGCACTTGCACAAATTAATCCAACTGTCGGAGATTTTGAAGGTAATCTAAAAAAAATTTTAGAAAATATAGATCAGGCAGATAAACAAAATGCCGAACTTATTGTTTTTTCTGAGCTTGCTTTATGCGGGTATCCGCCAAAAGATTTACTATTAAAAAAACAATTTATAGAAGACAACAAAAAATACTTAATTAAACTGGCTGAAAGTATAAAATCGGATATTACTGTTATTATAGGTTTTGCTGAAGAAAATAATGGAAAAGGTAAGCCTTTATTTGACTCACTGGCAGTTTTAAAGTCAGGGAAAATTTTATTCACCAGGCAAAAAACATTACTGCCGACATATGATGTCTTTGATGAAGACAGATATTTTGAGCATGGAAAGATAATTAGTCCTGTTAAACTGTTTCACCAAAAAATCGGATTAACCGTTTGTGAAGATATATGGCATGATGATTTAAGCTGGACTAAGCCAAGATATCATCTCGACCCGGTTTCAGAGCTTTCGGAACAAAACGTTAGTCTAATAATTAATTCTTCTGCTTCACCTTATTTTCTTGGTAAGCCAGAGTTAAGAGAAGGCATCCTGAAAAATTGTGCCAAGAAGCATAAGCTGCCAATCATCTATGTTAATCAGGTAGGCGGAAATGATGAATTAATTTTTGACGGAAATTCCTGTGTAATAGATCAAAACGGGAATATTTGTTTAAAATTAAAATCATTTGAAGAAGATTTGCAGATTATTGAATTTAATAACGATAGCAGTCAAATTATCACTGGTAGAGACGTCCCGCCGGCACATCTCTACACAAATGAAACCAACATGGAAGAATTATTAAAAGCCATTACCTGCGGATTACGTGACTATGTAAAAAAGTGTGATTTTAAAAAGGTTATTATTGGTTTATCAGGCGGTATTGATTCAGCACTTGTAACTGTTTTAGCTATTTATGCACTGGGAAAAGAAAGTATTTCATGTATATTTATGCCTTCAAGATATACATCAGAAACCAGTTCCAGCGATGTGAATAAATTAGCTTTAAGTCTTGGTATCGAACTTAAGACTATTTCCATAGAAGAACCTTTTAAAGTATTTTTGAATTTATTATCACCTTCCTCTCTAACAGAAGAAAACATACAAGCCAGAATCAGAGGATTAATATTAATGGCACTGTCAAATCAAAGTGGTGGATTAGTTCTGTCAACCGGAAATAAAAGTGAGCTTGCAACTGGTTACTGTACACTGTATGGTGATATGTGCGGAGGTCTTGCAATAATATCCGACCTTCCTAAAACATTAGTTTATACACTCTCCAAATATATAAATAAGAAAGAAAATAAAGAACTAATTCCAAAAAATATTCTTACAAAAGCTCCAACGGCTGAATTAAAGCTAAATCAAACTGATCAAGATATATTACCACCGTATGACACTTTAGATAAAATTTTAAATCTTTATGTAGAACAACACTCTTCTTTAAAAGAAATTATAAAGAAAGGTCTGCCACAAGATACAGTTAAAAAAGTTTGTAATATGATTGATTTAAGTGAATATAAGAGATATCAGTCAGCGCCTGGATTAAAATTAACTAGCAGATCATTTGGTTATGGCTGGAGAATGCCAATTGCACAACAATACAAGGAAACAATTTAACATTGGTCAGGTGGACTTCATAAATTGTCTGCCAATTAACCTGCCGATTGAATTTGGTGAGGTTAGTATAAATGCAAACATTATAAATGCTGTTCCTAGTGAGTTAAATAAGAAAATCTTACGTGGAGAAATAGATATTGCTCCTGTGTCATCATATGCCTACCTTACAAACAAAGACAAATTAACTCCTATAGCTAATCTGTGTATAGCATCAAACGGGCCTGCTGACAGCGTTTTATTGTTTTCACAATTTCCAATCGAAGAATTAGATGGTGCAAAAATCGCATTATCACCGGCATCTGCCACTTCTAACAAATTACTGGAAATTATATTAAAAGAATTTCTAAATGTTAACGTTATCTGTGAAATAGAGAAATTGAGTGCAATGCCTCTACAATTGGTTAATTATCCAGCCAGATTATTAATCGGTGATCATGCATTACTTGAATTCTCAAAGATGCCAAGAAATATTTTTATTTATGATCTGGGCTCACTCTGGAAAAAACATACAGGATTTCCAATGGTTTTTGGTATATGGGTAGTAAGAAAAGATATTTTAGAAAAATATCCGGCTGAAATGGAAATTATATCTGACCAATTAAGAAAGGCAAAGGAAATTGGCTTAACAACAATGTTTGACAAGGTTATTAAAAAAGCACAGGGGAAAGTTTTAATTTCAAAAGAATTCTACAGCACTTATTTCCAGCATTTAAGTTATGACTTTACTGATGAATATAAAAAAGGATTAGAGGTTTTTGACGCACGTTTGACACTTAACAATCAAATTGTTTCGTAGAATGCGGAATTAGGATCAAACGAAGCATTTTAGATCTTTTAGCAATAGATTTTTGTAGGCAGAAAAATTCTG
>Ga0209343_10000186_pt1 | contig 83867 bp, 82 predicted proteins | sample RifCSPlowO2_02_FD_184026 | JGI IMG/M metagenome (GOLD analysis project Ga0209343, IMG submission 184026) | Groundwater microbial communities from Rifle, Colorado - Rifle CSP2_plank lowO2_0.2 (SPAdes) (version 2) | ecosystem: Environmental > Aquatic > Deep subsurface > Groundwater | place...
AGATATGCGAGCCCGGCCGCTTTAACTATTTTTATAACGCGATAGCGTAGGCGAGGAACATCAGGCTGCCAACTCCGAGCACTGCCCGGATGACATGCGAGGCTTCCCAACGGTTACGATAGCGTTTCCAGAGATTTTCATCCATGCCTTGCCCCTTCTCAGTGGAGGCGCTGCCCGATTCAAAAAAGACCGCGCCGGTCCCTTTCAAATTTTTATTTTGAAGCCAGAATTTATTCGTTGGATGGGTAAGTATCCAATAAGTAGCGTGTAGTGCGGCCAGGGCGATAAAACTTGCAAGTGTCCATTTGAACGACGGGTTGTCTATCGGAATGAAATAGAGCAGCCCCGCCAAGGCGAGCAAGCCCAAGACTTCGGCAAAGCCGCCGACAGTAAAACCAGGATAATAAATTTCCTGTACCGTCAGATAATCCTTCTTTTCCAAGCGCAATTTACCCGGCAGTTCGAGCGCGTGAGCCAAGGCTAAGGCCATTGAAATTGAAACTAGCAGGATGCAAAGTAATTTGAGTCCCAATAACATTGAATATCCTTATGCGCCTTCCCGTTCCGGGCAATCGGCCAGAAACAAAATAGTTTGATTGGCAAAACGTAGACATTTGACGATCGGGTATCTCAGTCCGTTACAATTTGAAAACTGACAATGCACCCAACGAAAGTGTCTGTCAATTTAGAGGAAGCCCAATTGCGAAGCACTACACTAGGATCCAAAAGGCCATTGCTTCCAATAACATGTGGCATTAAATGCAGAGGCTGGATCTGATATAGCTCAATGAGTTTCAGGTTATTTTCTTTGCTATGCTTTCATAGGGCAGCAAGCTGTGGCATCTTGTAATTGCCTGCTTAGATTGATTTTATTTTCTGTTGAGATTAGAAAGACCTCCTGTAAGGAACGTAGCCGACTTGGCTTTCGTTTATTTGGAAATCTTCCAGCAGTTGAATCAAAACTGCGAATCATCCACTCAGCTGGCACCCGGCTAATGTTTTAGATCTTGTCTGAAACTTTAGGAGCCTTATCGGTTTTCCGGAGAGTCCGATGCCCGACCAGCTGACCGAACAGCCTGCCAAGCGCACCCCTGGGAGAATAGCGCGAGGCCGGCCTGCGGCAGCCGCCCCAGAGTCCCACCCAATCGACAGATATCTCCTTTTTGCATTTGGGGTAATTTTCCTATCCGTATTGCTATGGCTTGTGTTCCGAGAGGAGCAACTTAACGAAGATAAAGCCAAACTGGTCCATTTGGTTTCGTCCCTTGCTGCTGCGGGCGTGGGAGCAGCCCTTCCGGGCTGGCTTAACATCGAGTACAAGAATTTTGTCCGGGCAGGTGGAGCTCTCGGCCTCTTTGTGCTCGTCTTTACCTATCAACCAGAGCGTGCAGTCAACCAAAACATATGGCCCCCATCGGACGCGGGAAAAGCCGTAGAAAGCCATCTTGAAGCCATTGACAAGAGTGCGTATGCGAGTGCGTATAAGAGGCTTGCACCAGAAGCGATTAAGCGATTTTCCAAAGATGATTTTTTACTCACTTTTGCCAACTACCGCGCGCCGTTAGGAGAGGTCGAATCCCGACAGCTCGGAGGAATACAGGGAATAGCGATGCTGCCTGACGGCACAAAAGGTCCTTTTAAGGTTTACTCCTACATCACAAAATTCGAGTCAGGCAAGACTATGAATGAAGTTGTATGGGCAATGACGGTTTCAAATAGAGAGTGGCGTGTTATTTTTCACAACATCTTTCCATGCCCTGGGAACGAGTGTAGTTTTCCCTTGGAAAACAAGCCATCACTGCCTAACGTACCATTAGAAACCCCTGCTAATGCGCCTCCCGTTAAGGAATCGGTTACAAACCAGAACGGCAGTAAAAAGGAATAATACTTTTTAAGAATAGCAACTGATAGCCATCCGATAGCGCGTCCTTTGCCTGCAAGTCCTGTTGGCCCAGTTAGGCGGACAAGGTGCTAGGTTATATAGAGAAAATTTCTATTTAAATCCACTTATGCGGCATATAAGGAGGGAATGTGAATATACCCGTCATCCGAGCCGTAAGGCTCTCCGGCCTCTTGTTCGCATGGTCAATCTGGTATCTCCCCCTGAATTCGCTCGCTCAGCAGCAGTTGAGCCAGGGACCGTTGCCCGGGGTAGGGCAGGTGCCCGAGTACCTCATGCCGGGCACCGGCCAGGGCTTCGCCGGGCTTGCCACGTTCTACATGGGCAAACCGGTGATCTTCTACGACAATATTTGGGTTCAGAGGATGGGCGGCACCGGGTCCCCAGGGTTTCGATTCCTGCGCGCCCATGAGTACGCGCATCATGCGCGCGGGCACTGGCTGATGAGGCTCAACTCGCTGCCGCAGATGTGGCCTGTCCTCGGGTACCACGAAGAACTCGACGCGGACTGTGCGGCGGTGCGTTATCTGAAGCAGATCGGCGACATGGACGCAGTCCAAGCGGGGTTCCAGATCTACCCGCTGATGCTGCCTCAGCAGGATGCGGGAGGGCGGCCTGGCGCTGTTACCCGTATCAACAACATGAACCTGTGTTAAGGAAACGAGATACCGTCTTTTGCCTCCAATATAAAATCAAAAGGCAAGACCTAGTCCTAATCACGATGTGCAGAGAGACACTGTGCACCAGATGCTGGATAGCCCGTTCTACCACCCCGTGATCGAAGAAGGCCTACGTACCCTTCGCATGCCAGTCCACACGCTTCCTACGCCAGCGTAGGCCGCATTCCTTCCTTAATTCAGCGATGGATTAGCCCGCAACCGCTCTATGGCCAAATCAAGAAAAGCCCGCACGCGCTGGGGCGCGTTGCGACCTTCCCGGTGCACCACGTGCACAGGCAATGGCGCTGATTCAAATTCGGCCAGTACGGTCTGCAACCGGCCGTCGCGCAAGTGTTCTGCCACTTGATACGACAACAAGCGCGTGAGTCCCATCCCTCCCACTGCCGCAGCCATTGCGGAGTCGTTCGTGGTGGTGATGAGGCGGGGCTGCAGTTTGATGCTGCGAAGCTCGCCGTTTTCCATCAAGCGCCATTCCGGCGTGGGCGTCACGCCGCTCGCGGAAACAATGCTGTGCGCGTGCAAGTCATCCGGTTTGAGCGGTATGCCGTTCTTTTTCAAATAACCGGGCGCAGCACAAATCACCCGGCGTACCTGGCCGACACGGATCGCTTGCATGGTCGAATCCGGTAACTCGCCAATCCGCACCGCGACATCCACGCCTTCATCGAGCAGATTGACGACACGGTCCAGGAATAGGCAAGACGCGCTCACCTCCGGGTAGCGCGTCAGGTACTCCGTGACGATGGGCGTGACGTTCAATCCCCCAAAGAGCACCGGCGCCGTGACGGTCAGGCGGCCACGGGGTGCTGAATGCATGCCGCCAACCGACTCATCGGCCTCCACCAGTTCGGACAGGATGCGCCGGCAGTCCTGCGCGTAGCGCTCTCCCGCATCCGTGACGCGCACGGTCCGTGTAGTGCGTGTAAGCAATCGCAAACCCAAGTGGGTTTCCAACTCATTGATGGCCCGTGTAACAGCGGGCGGAGACATGCTGAGTTTGCGCGCGGCGCCGGCGAAGCCGTTGGCATCGACCACGGCGACAAAGACATTGATCAGGTGAAATTTGTCCAAAATGTTCCGATAAATGGAATGGTGAATTGATTCTAAAGGTGATTCTCTATCCTCGTTGGATTAAATACAGTGCATCCATTCGCTGATACCACAGCGAAGACAAGCGCCAAACCACCTTAACCCTTGAAGGAAATCACCATGTCCCGTATCACTATCCCAACCGACGACAACACCGTTGAAGCATCCAAGCCCCTGTTGGTGGCCGTTCACAAACAACTGGGCGTGATGCCCAACCTGATGAAGCTGGTGGGTCACAGCCCTGCCGCGCTGGAAGGTTATTTGTCCTTGAACGGCGCGCTGGGCAAAGGCAAGCTCAATGTCCAACTGCGCGAACGCATTGCCTTGACCATTGCCGAATACAACGGTTGCGACTACTGCCTGTCTGCCCACGACTACCTGGGCCGCAACGTCGCCAAGCTCAGCACCCCCGAGCTCGAAACAGCACGCGATGGCCGTTCGGAAGATGCCAACACGCAAGCCGCGCTGCAGTTTGCGCTGCGCGTAGCGCAAACCCGTGGCCGCGTGAATGACGCCGACATCGCCAAGCTGCGTCTGGCCGGTTTCGATGAAGCGAGCATTGTTGAGATCGTTGCCAATGTGGCGGTGAACGTGTTGACCAATTACATCAACAACGTCGCCCTGACCGACATCGATTTCCCGGTGGTGCAGGCCAAATTGGCTGCTTAACGAAACAGGGCTGCCGGCAACCTGGCAGCCCTGCCGCTCATCTTCCACCGCCTGAAAACTGGAGCCGCCATGAATCTCGATAACGCCATTCAGACACACGCCCTTTGGAAAGTAAAACTTCGCTCCGCTATAGCCAAGCACGAGCAACTGGATCTGATCTCCCTGTCGCGCGACGACTGCTGCGAATTGGGGCAATGGCTCCATGGTGAGGGCAAGTCCAGTTACGGCAGGCTCGCCTCGCATGCCGACTGTGTCCACAAGCATTTGGCGTTCCATGGCGAAGTCGCCAAAGTCGCCAAAGCGGTGAACGCCCGACAATTTGATGTAGCAGAGCGCATGCTCAACGGCGGTACCTCTTACGCGAATGCGTCCAGCGCACTCGGCGTATCGTTCCTGCAGTTGCGTAAGGAAGCAGGCATTTATATGCACACCCATATGGAGTAACCATGAACGCCACCGCAGAAACGCCATCCCAACTTTCACGTCCGCCACTACCGCCGTTTACGCTGGAATCCGCCACGCAAAAGGTGCGGATGGCCGAAGACGCCTGGAACTCCCGCGATCCGGCGCGCGTTGCGCTGGCCTATACGCCGATGAGCCAATGGCGCAACCGCTCGGAATTCCTGACGGGCCGCGCGGCCATCGAGGCGTTTCTGACTTCCAAATGGCGCCGTGAGCAGGACTATCGGCTGGTCAAGGAATTGTGGTCATTCCATGGAAACCGTATCGCCGTGCGGTTCTGTTACGAGTGGCACGACCACGGCGGCGAATGGTTCAGAAGCTACGGCAACGAGAATTGGGAGTTTGATGAAAACGGCCTGATGCAATTGCGCCTGGCCAGCATCAACGACTTGCCGATAGACGGTACGGAGCGGAAGTTCTTGTGGCCCATCGGGCGGCGGCCGGACGACTACGCCTCGCTCAGTGAGATGGGGCTTTAGCCCATGAAAGGCGCGCCATGAAAGACAACTTTCCCCACTCCAGCGATGTCGCCTTTACCCCCGCGGTCAAAGCCATTCAGGCACGCCGCGGCTCGCGTAATAGTTACGCGCGCATGGAGCAAAACGGGTCTTGGGAAACGGTGATTACGCCCGAGCTGGAAGACTTCATTGCCGCGCAGACCAGTTTCTACATGGCTACGGCCAACGCGGATGGGCAGCCTTATATCCAGCACCGTGGCGGTCCGGCCGGATTTTTACGCGTGCTGGACGAATGCACGCTTGCCTTTGTGGACTATGCCGGAAACAAGCAATACATCTCAATTGGTAATTTGTCGGAGAACCCAAAGGCGCATTTGTTCCTGATGGACTATGAGCATCTCCAACGTATCAAAATCTGGGGCGAAGCCAAAGTCGTTGAAGGGGATGCGCCGTTGCTAGCCCGGTTGATGCCTTCAGGCTACCAGGCCAAACCCGAACACGTGATTGTCTTCACGGTGACGGCTTGGGATGCCAATTGTCCGCAGCACATTCCGGTGCGTTTTGATGCAGCCAGGGTGAAAGACGCACTGGACCGACGCGATGCGCGCATTCGCGAATTGGAAGCGCAATTGGAATTATTTAAAGGCAAGCCATGATGTCAGCTGTGCCGGATTGCACTACACCTCAATAGCGTGCGCCAAACTCGCAAACCGCCGCGGTGATAAGATCGTCGCGTACGTCACAAGCACGTAGCCGCCTATCATTCCACCAAGGAGACACAATTGAATTCCGACACACAAAAAACCGCACTGCAACTTCGTACGCTCGTAAAAAAGAGCGGTGAGCTTGAGCTGTCACTTGTCAGCATGCCCATCCCGACGCCTGCAGCCAACGAAGTGCTGGTGCGCATCGAAGCCGCACCGATCAATCCGTCCGATATCGGTCTGCTGTTTGGCGCGGCCGACATGAGCACTGCAACGGTTGCCGAAACCGCCAACGGCCCGGTCGTCACCGTACGCATCCCCGACAAGGCAATGAAAAGCATGGCGGCCCGGCTGGATATGTCCATGGCCGCAGGTAACGAAGGCGCCGGCGTCGTGGTGGGCGCCGGTGCATCCGACTCGGCGCAGCAGTTGATGGGCAAGACCATCGCGGTGCTGGGCGGTGCGATGTATTCGCAGTACCGTTGCGTGCCGGTGGATCAGTGTCTGCTTCTGCCGCCGGGCACGACGCCGGCCGAAGGCGCATCCTGCTTCGTCAATCCATTGACCGCGCTGGGCATGGTCGAGACCATGCGCACCGAAGGGCACAAGGCGCTGGTGCACACGGCCGCCGCATCCAACCTTGGCCAGATGCTGAACCGGATTTGCCTGAAGGACCAGATCGACCTGGTCAATATCGTGCGGTCGAAGGAACAGGAAGATCTGCTGCGCAAGGAGGGTGCGAAGTACGTCTGCAATTCGAGTTCGGATAACTTCCTGCCGGAACTGACCGACGCATTGGTGGCGACGGGCGCGACCATCGCCTTCGATGCCATCGGCGGCGGCAGGCTTGCCGGACAGATCCTGAGCTGCATGGAAGCGGCGGCCAACAGAACCGCCAAGGAATACAGCCGCTATGGTTCGACAACATTCAAGCAGGTCTACATCTACGGCGGCCTGGACACGCGTCCGACGGAGTTGGTCCGCGATTTCGGCATGACATGGGGCATGGGCGGCTGGCTGTTGTTTCCATTCCTGCAGAAGGCCGGACCCGCAACGGTGGCCCGGCTCAAGCAACGTGTCGCCGCCGAATTGAAAACAACCTTCGCCAGCCATTACACGAAAGAGGTGTCGCTCGCCGAGGCGCTGACGCTGGATGCGATTGCAGTCTATGGCAAGCGCAGCACCGGAGAAAAGTACCTGATCAACCCATCCAAGGGAATGGCCGAGTGACGACGAAGCGAAGCTGAGGGGCGGGCCCTGCTTTTGTCCTCTGACACTACGGACGATGGCTCGGGCGCAAAACCGATGCAATCAAAGAGGCCAGGCGCATATTTTCTAATGCGATCCTGGCCTCTTTGATTTTGATAACCCTGTCGACAAGGCGCCAGTGAGCATCGGCAGGCATGACGGTTGCGGAACCTCGAAAATGCACTACCGAAGAAAACGATCATGGACACGTCGTGGGCATGCGAGGCGCCGCTGCAAATTTTTTCTCCATGTGGCAGTTGGCGCAATCGATGTCTTTGCGTCAATATCACCAAAACCACAGTCACATGCTTTGCTATTTCAACGTTGAAACGTATGATGGGTTCCGATGTGTTTTTTTGATGCGCGCGGTAAGTAACCGGGACTTCCGGCGATAGTGAGGACGAACGATATGGCTCGATTGGCGCTGGAAGATGTCGAGAAGGTAAATCGCGTGACGCTACGAATGATGAAGCTTAATCTCATCAGTCAATTGCTAAACTCGGCCATCCTGTTTGTGCTGTTTTTTATCGGGGAGGTTGACGGTATCGTGCCCATCGCGTACACGGCGGCCGCGGCCACGCCGATTTCCATTTTCTTCTTGTTAATCAAAACCGGGTTGAACAGGAATTTTCGCGATCCGGGCATGGCGATGCCGCAAATTCTGCTGGGAGCGGTGATGTTGCTCGGACTCCTTGTAGCGATGCCCGAAATCGGGATCATGCTGATTGCGCAGTTGTTTACGTTTTATCTCGGCGGCGTGTTGGCCTTGCGTCTGGATCAGTTCATTTTCATATGGGTGGCCGGCGCCGCTGCGCTGGCAGTGTCACTGTATTACGTCGGCGACCAGATCGGTTTTCCGCATTCGACGATATTGAGCAAGGCGCTTCTGTGGGTGTTCCTGGTGTCGGTGTTGGGATATTTGAGTTATGTGGCCGGCGCCATCAGCAATTTAAGGCTCAAGGTTTCCGAGAAAAACAAGAAACTGGCCGAGGCACTGAAAACGGTCGAAGCGTTGGCACGACATGACACGCTCACAGGCGCGATGAACCGGCGCGCATTGATGGAATGCCTGGAATCGATGATCCAGAGCGTGAAGCGAAAGCCTTTTCCTTTCTCCATCGCATTCGTTGATCTTGACCACTTCAAGCAAGTGAATGATAGCTGCGGACACGTCTTGGGAGACGATGTGCTGAAGATCTTTGCAAGCATTCTTCAGGAAAGCGTGCGCGCCACGGACAGGATTGCCCGATATGGCGGCGACGAGTTCGTTGTTGTATTGGTGGATACGGCCGAAGACGGTGCCAGCATCGTGCTTGAACGTGTGCGCGACAACGTCGCACGCTACGATTGGAAGGCTCTGGGGATTGATCTCAACCTTTCCACGTCGATCGGGATCGCGTCGTTTCAACCAGGCGACTCGATAGAGAAAACGCTTGCGCGGGCGGATGACGCGCTTTACGCCGCAAAATCCGCAGGGAGAAATTGTGTCCGCGTAGCGCCGACATTGGCGAGTGCATGACGTCATGCGAGGGGCAATCTTCCGCGTTGCGAGAGTAGCACGGGACAATCAATAGGGGCGGACCCTGCAAGAACCCCGCCAAGACGGTATCCTGACAACCAAGGCGATGAAGAACGCAGGCCGCGTCACTGTCTGCAATGCGCCGCATCAGCATCTGTTCGCACCCATGCATCCGGCCGCATCCAACTGTTTACTCAGGCCTGCCGGATGCCCTCAGCGGATCGATCCACATTTACTGCACCGAGCAAAGTGAGCACAACATGACTTATCCGAACACACAACTCTTTATCAACGGCCAGTGGCAGGACGCTGCCGATGGCCGCACGCTGGCGATTCAAAATCCTTCCACCGGCAAGGAAATCGGGCGCGTCGCGCACGCCGGCCGGGCGGACTTGGACAAGGCGCTGGAAGCCGCGCAAAAAGGTTTCGAGACCTGGCGCGACATGACGCCGGCCGCGCGCAGCAAGATCATGCGCAAGGCGGCCGGCCTGATGCGCGATCGTGCCGAGGCGATCGGCCGCGTGCTGACGCAAGAGCAGGGCAAGCCGCTGATCGAAGCCAAGGGCGAAGCCATGGCCGCGGCCGACATCATCGAGTGGTTCGCGGAGGAGGGCTTTCGCGTGTATGGCCGCATCGTGCCGTCGCGCACCAGCCTGTCGATCCGCCAGATGGTGCTGAAGGACCCGGTCGGCCCGGTCGCCGCGTTTACGCCATGGAACTTCCCGATCAACCAGGTGGTGCGCAAGGTCGGCGCGGCACTGGCGGCCGGCTGTTCGATGCTGGTCAAGGCGCCGGAAGAAACACCGGCCGGTCCTGCCGCGCTGATTCAGGCCTTTGCCGATGCGGGCATCCCGCCCGGCGTGCTGGGCCTGGTCTACGGCAACCCGGCGGAGATTTCGAGTTACCTGATTACGCATCCCGTGATCCGCAAGATTACGTTCACCGGCTCCACGCCGGTAGGCAAGCAGCTCGCCGCGCTGGCGGGTCAGCACATGAAGCGCGTGACCATGGAGCTGGGCGGTCATGCGCCGGTGATCATCGCCGAAGATGCCGACGTCGCGCTCGCAGTGAAGTGCGCCGGCGCCGCCAAGTTCCGCAATGCCGGACAGGTCTGCATTTCGCCGACGCGTTTCCTGGTGCACGAAAGCATACGCAGCGAGTTCGAGCAGGCGCTGGTCAAGCATGCACAAGGGCTGAAGGTCGGTGACGGTCTGGCCGAAGGAACGCAAATGGGGCCGCTGGCCAATCCGCGTCGGCTGACCGCGATGGCCGAGTTCACCAAGGATGCGGTGGAGCGCGGCGCGACGCTGCTTTCCGGCGGCGAGCGCATCGGCGATGCCGGCAATTTCTGGCAACCCACCATTCTGTCCAACGTGCCGTTGGAGGCCAAGGTCTTCAATGAGGAACCGTTCGGCCCGATGGCGGCGGTGCGCAGCTTCAACACGCTGGAGGAGGCGATCGCCGAATCCAACCGTCTGCCCTACGGCCTGGCCGGTTATGCGTTCACGCGTTCGTTGAAGAATGCCGATCTGCTGGCGCGCAGAGTCGAGGTTGGCATGTTGTGGATCAACATGCCCGCGATGCCATCGGCAGAGATGCCGTTCGGCGGCCTCAAGGATTCCGGTTACGGTTCCGAGGGCGGGCCGGAGGCGCTGGAGGCTTACCTGAACGCACGCGCCGTGGCGGTGATGAACGTTTAGGCAGGCTAGCCGGCGGGGTGACACCTGCAATTAGAAAACTAAAGGGCCAGATCGTGCGTTTTGCCTCGAACGTAAAATAAAAAGGCAAGATCTGGCCGTAGCTGCCCAACCCTGATCTCAATTTGATTATTCCGGAAACAGCAATAAACTGTTGTGGATTATCGTGTTTTTCCCGTTCTCCTTAATGGATACACTGTACTTCATCGATGGAGACACAACACTGTGCGACTCATCCGGAGTCATCCATCTAATTGATATTTCAGGAGAATAAAATGAACGCCAAACACATGATCGCCACCGTTGCCATGATCGCAGCCACCGGTTCCGCTTTTGCCCAACAGGGAGAATGGGTTGATCCGGCCGCGAACTTTGTACCGACTAAAACACGTGCCGACGTGATCGCCGCGATGAAACAGGCACAGGCGGAAGGCGCCTACGTAGCGGGCGGTGCGGAAACCCAGGAATTGTATAGTCAACTGGCGCCAAACAATCGTTCGGCATCCGGACGCGCGGTAGCACAAGGCAAAACCCGCGCTGACGTGTACAACGAATTGGCGCATGCACAGGCGGACGCCACCTATATGGCCGGCGGCGAAGAATTTCCGGGCCAGGCTCAATTTGCGACCAGGACCGTGCGCGTCCGTGGTGCCGCCGCCGATGTCGCTCGTAACGGTAATTCGAAATCCGGTGTAAGCGGCTCCTAAGCTTTTCTCTCTGACCGATAGAAAACGCCACCAGCGGTTGATTCAAGCGAGCCCTTTCGAGGGCTCGTTTTCATTGAATGCGGAAATCAGGGCGAATCAGGTCTTGCATCCAACGCCTGCGCAATGAATGCCTGTGCAATAAGAAAATCGATAAAGACACGCGCTTTCGAAGTCAGGTATCTGCGGCTCGGATACGCTATCAGCAGTTCCCGGCCCGGAATCTCATACTCATCGAGCACTCTCACAAGCTGTCCGCTTTCAAGCGCCTTCCGTGCAATGACAGAGATAAATGCGCCGATCCCGAGATGGCTGAACACACATTGATACGCCATCGCGGTTGTATTGCAAATAATGGCAGGCTTGATCGACACGGTATCGATGGAGCCGTCCCTTTTCTGAAGCTGCCACAGATCTCTCTCGCGCTGTTGTGTCGACAGCGCCACGCATCGATGCTTCGATAGGTCGCCGGGCACCGTCAGCGGCGGATGCCGCCGCAGATACTGCGGCGTTGCGCAAAGCACCATCTGGGTCGACAGGACGCTGCGCGTGACGGTATCGGGATTAACGATATTTCCCGAGAGCGCGATGCCTATGTCCCGCCCCATTCCTACCAGGTCAATCGGCTCGTCCGTGAGCATGATGTCAAACGCGATATCGGGATAGCGGTCCTGAAACTCATGCATGATCGCGGGTAAAAAATGCAAGCCGAAATTGATAGGCGAAGATAGCCTCAGGATTCCGGAATAAGCCTTGGCAGCAGAGCTGACAACGGCTTCGGTGTCATAGACGTCTTCGAGAATCCGCCGGCTACGCTCCAGATAAATTTCGCCTCGCTCGGTGAGGGAAAGACTGCGGGTCGTACGCAGCAGGAGTTGTGTGCCCAGCTGGCTTTCCAGGGCGGCGATATGGCGTGTGACGACAGCGGGCGACATCTGCAGATGATCGGCTGCGCGAGTGAAACTTCCGAGTTCCACCACTTCATTAAACACCCGCATCGACAACAATTTATCCATATATCCGTCCTGATTTATAAATGCATCCAACAAAATAATCCGACACCGTCGTTCCGAGCGAAGCGGCTGCAGAGGTTTCGCGGCGCATGGTCCCACGCTTGCCTCTGGATCACCCTTGTGGTGGCCAACCTGACGTACGCGCCCGCGGGAATCTCAACCGTCAGCGCTTCTGCGGAAGTTTGAGATTCCTCGTCGCGTTGCTCTGTCGGAATGACGGGTGTTTTTCGAGCGTCGCCGGGGATACCGGTCGCAGACACCCCAAGCCCCCAATCTGTCATTCCGAGCAAAGAGAGGAATCTCATCCGTTCGCACCACTACTGAATTTTGAAGTTCCTCATCGTCGCATTCCTCGGAATGACACATCAATTTTATTGAGCGCGCTAAGAATATTTTCAGCCACGCGCCATTGTAGTGGCGTTCAGCCTTCGACCGGGAGCAGACCACAATTTTAAAAATTAATCGTGGCCCATCTCTATTATTTCGTCTTTCTATTTTTCTTCTCTTGGGTGGAGAGACAAGGCCTCACCGTGAGTTTTAAGCACTGCTCAATCATCGGTGCGTTCAACAAGCGTCGACGATTCGCCGAAAATCCAGGAGATCGCCACGCCGGCCGAAAGGCTCTGGCGATCGCGCACTAACGGGCTGTCATTGAATACGGCGCCGGCCAGGGTATCGTATCGCAGGAAGCCGCCGACCCAGTGGCGCCGATACCGTTTGGACAAAGCCATCGTGAACTGTGCGCCAGAGTAGCCGCCTCTTGCTTCATAGGCGGGCCGGTCAGGCAGTACCTGATCCGAACGGACGGAATAAAAATGGTCGTTATATTTGCGGCTGTTAAACAGCGGTCCCGCCAGCATGCCCAGCTTCCATCCGGAAAATCCCGCCGGGTCCGTGATGTCCAGATTGAGGGTCGGTGCAAACAGCCAGCCAATCTGGTTCGGTGACGATTCGACGGTAATGGCAGTACGCAGCGGCGCACGGAAACCCAGTTTCATTCGCGAATCGGTCGAATTCCAGAGAGTGAGGCTGATATTGCCGCCGACTTCGACCGCCGGCTTCAGATTCGGCATGCCGCGTCGTGCCTGATTATTCTTGCTAAGCACCGGCACCGTTGCATTCAGACTGAGATTGGCTTCGATCCGGTCGCTCTCGAAAAGCTCGGCGCGCAAGCTGCCGCGGTCTGCTCTCACGCGTTCGCCTCGGTAGACGAAATAAGGTGTGGGGACAAAATGGGTCGCTGTTTCGTCCGAACCGCGGTAATGAGGTAACGTCAGCACGCCGACACCGGCCCCGACTTCCCATAATGGCCGTGGCTCTGCGATGGATACATCGCTGAGGGTCAGTCCGGCAAGTCCCATGAGCATGACCGACGCGGCAAAGCGTTTTTTCCTTATTGCAAATTTCGGTTGGCGATGGTTCCCGATCAGGCCGGCAATAGAGGAGTATTTTTTCATTGATATTCCTTTGCATCGATCCTGAATTGTCGCCGAAAGCCGCAATTTGTCCATGCGACAGGATCAATGAAATGCTTCTGGAATAACGGGAGGCAGCCTGTGTTTTTTTAGGAAAGTCAGGCGTCATGCGCCGGCCGCTGGTGAATCCGGATGCATCGAAGAAATGCGGGGTCTAGTCAATGTCATCGGCGGCAACGGAAGACGAGCCACGGGTATTCAAGGACATGAATCATGGCCTGCCCCCTCGTTATTCCCATCGTTTTTCAGCTGATCGCCAAATACGCTTCCAATTCCCCGTTTTAAATCTTTGCTATACATGGTGAGTAATTAAGAGGCTTGTGGCCGAATGATTTTTCGCGCGAAAAATGCCTCTCCTACTCTCGAATGATGCAGCTTTTTCACGTCTGATGTTTCTTCCTCCATGCCTCAAATTCGAGCGGTCTCAAGCCAAATCGAATCGCATTTCCAGCATGCAGTGCGTTAAATTCTTCCAGAATCAGCGCGACAAAGCGGTCGCGATCGGCGTCCAATACCTTTGCCGGAACGGCGCTTCTGATAACACCTTCGCTCAGCGGCTGCGCGCGCTGGATGATTGTGCGCACGGTATCAGACATCTCGGTTCGGTAGCGCAGACGGAAAGTGTCCGGTGGAACTAGTTGCTGGCGAACCGCGACGTATTGCTGGCACGAACGTTCATATGCCCACACGAAAACATCACGTAACAACTCGATGCGATTGAGTTCATATACGGCGATCATGCCGTCCACATAGGCCTGCTGCGGCACATCGATGAAAGATAGCGGACAAAGATTGTGGCGAATCAGCGGAATATTTGCAGCCAGGCGCGAAACCCGTTTGTTGATGTCCAGGAATGGCTGCAGATAAGGCAGGTGCACCATCAGGAAAAATGCCTGCTCGAATGGGTCATCGATTTCCGCCGCCATGTCGATTACGATGCCGAACAATTCTTCGAGCTTTTGCGGCAGGGCGATTGGCCGATAGACGCTGCCTCCGATGTCTACCGCCCGCGTGCGTACGCGCCCTACCGCCTGCGGATCCTGCAGCAAACCGTCGGATAAAAATGCGTGCAAGCCAAGGATGGTTTCGGTATTGATGCCGACACCGTCGCTACCTTCGTCAATGCCACGCACCAGATACTCGATGGCAGACTTATGGTTGAGGATCATTTGTGTTTCCAGTGCATCCTTGCCTGTTGCCGCCTCGCCGAATTCGATCAATCGCTGTGTATCGAGCCGAGTGTAGGTATTGCCTTCAAGTTGTGACGAAGCCCATGACAAGTCGATGAGCAGCCGATTCATGATGTCGCGTGCAAAGGTGCCTGCGGCGGCATGTTCCGCAGGCGATCGCCCAAGCGCGTGCAACTGATCGCGCAAAGTGTCCGGCAAGTAGGCTGTTTCATTGGGTCGGTACATTTCGAGAAAGTCGATGGAATAACCGACCGGCCGCCGCTGATGTATCGGTTGGCGGATCATTGCCTTGATCGTCTTGCCTTCGACTGAGAGGGGAACATAGACCTCCCTGGTTGCTTGCCCCTGGAAAGCGGCTAGCGCAACTTCGGCGGTTCCTGTAATTGTTGCGATACGATACTTGATTGCCCGCCCTTCACCTTCTGCAAAAATTCTTCCTCGTTCTGCCAAAGTAGACAGGCGGCGCTGCAGGGTCCGGCGTGGCATGTGGCCGCCAAGTTCATTGAACAGTCCTTCAATGCCTATGCTTTCCGGATGACGCGCGATTAATTCGGCAATCCGATCCAACTCGACTGTTGAGACGACCTTTGGCATATCGGCAATCTTTTTTGTGGCGGGAATAACAGTATCGCGCCATTTTAAGTGGCGCGCAAACTTTTCTTGCGCCATATAAGAAAGTGCTGAAGTCGCGAATTTTGTTTATTGCACTAACTCAAACTTACCTCAATTGGCTATGGGCGAAAGATTCTTCGGCATGGAAACTTCGCTCCGGCATTGCCTTCCAACAGCAGCGTAACTACCCCACCTGCCAACCTGTCGCAATGGAAACTCTTTTCACTACAACAACGAAGAACAGTCGAGCGACCGAGATGCCATTGCCCCCGCCATTCAAGTTGTTTCGCCCTGTCCAAACGCCGGCGGCATGGTGCCTTGTGCTTTTCGTGTTGGCGCTATTCTGGCATGAGGCGGCAGTTGCGCAAGGGCAGATGCGCCCCATGCCGGCACCGCTGCCGAGCCTACCAACTGCGCCGGCAGCGCCTGCACCGCCGGCCGAAATTCCTGCTCCGCAGGCGATCCCGATTCCCGATATGGCGCCGCAGGCAGAGCTGGCCCTGGCCGAGATTCGGCAGATTGAAAACCGGCGCCAGATCGAGGATGCGATTGCCATCACCAGCGATCGGATCCCGCTTCTTGAACGCGAAACGTCCTATCGGCTGCAAGAGGCACGTCGCCTGGCGTTGTCCGCTTTCCCTCTTGAAACCATACAGAACATGGAAGAGGAGTTGCGCGACGTCGAGTTCCGGATCATCGCTATCCGGCGCGACCTGACGCGCGCCGCGCTGCAGAGCGACCGGGACCTGAACGAACTCGAGAAACTGGACACGATATGGGATGCGACCATCACGGCCGCATCCGAAGAGGCCGCGCCGCGTGACGTGCTGGACCGCGCAAAGGATTTGGTCCGGGCAATCGCATCGGCAAAGAAAAATGTGCTGGCTGACCGCGCGAAGGTGTTGGCACTGCAGGGCCGGGCCACCGACATGGGCACGCGGCTCGACGAAATACGGCAGTTGCTGGCCGGCGCAAGCGAGCGGGCTGTCACCCGGATGCTCTACCGGGATGGTCCGCCTCTTTGGAGCGCCTCGTTCTGGGACACATCGATTCACAGCGTTTCCAGCGAAGCCGGTGACCATCTGATGAATCAGGCATCTGCGATCGCGGACTACTTCCGATTCCGTCAGCGGGATTTTGTTGCTCATGCATTCTTTTTTTTCGGGCTGGTGATCATCCTTTTTGTGGCGCGCACCAAGGTCGATGTACTTTCCAGATGCGACGAGGAACTGAAGGCCAGCAAAAAAATATTCGACATGCCGATCGTCACTGCAATGCTGGTCGCCATGTTGTTCAGCGCCTGGTTTTATCCACGACCGCCAAGAGCGCTATGGCTGATGATCGGTGTACTTGCCGCCGGGCCGTTGCTTGCCGTCGCGCGCCGGATCATCGAAATTCGGGTTTACCCGCTGCTTTACCTGACCGTCATCTTTTACCTGGCCGACCGGGCGCGCGCACTCGTCGCTCCGCTGCCCGGTGTGCATCGGTTCCTGCTTCTGCTTGAAGTGCTCAGCTTTCTCCTGTTTATTCTCAGTACGCTCCGCCGTCACCAGCATGCGGTAGAGGCGGAGTCGCGGGAGCAGCGATTTACATGGCGGGTGATTCGCGGCGGGAGCTGGGCCGCGCTCGCGCTTTCTCTCGTCGTGCTTGCTGCCAGCGTCGCCGGCTATGCAAGGCTGGCGGACCTTGTCATGCGTGCTCTGCTCGCCAGTGCATATACAGGCGTTGCATTGTATGTGCTGACCAGTATCGGCCAGGGCATGATGCACGGTCTGCTATATATGCCGCCGATTTCTTTCCTTGCAGGCGTGCGGCGCCACCGGGCGCTTGTCGCCGCGCGGATCAACAGGGGGTTGAAATGGATCGCCTTCCTGTACTGGGCGGCGCTGACATTGCAGGCTTCGGGCTTCCTGCAACAGGCGATTGGCCGGATCAAGTCATTCTGGAATGCGTCGCTGGATATCGGCACGCTGAATGTGTCCGTCAGCGACATATTGATTTTCATCCTGATCCTTTGGGCGACTTATGCCATTTCGCGTTTGTCGCGTTTTTTCCTGGAAGAAGAAATATTCTCCAGGGTGCATCTGGACCGCGGGTTGCCTTATGCACTCTCGACCACGGCGCACTACATCATATTGGTGTCGGGATTCGTGCTCGCACTTACCGCGATCGGCGTCGACACGACCAAGTTCACCATTGTCGCCGGTGCGCTTACCGTCGGCATCGGCTTCGGGTTGCAGAACATCGTCAACAATTTTGTATCGGGCCTGATCGTATTATTCGAGCGCCCTGTCAAGGTAGGCGACACCATAGAAATCGACGGCGTCGTCGGCCGCGTACAGCATATCGGCATCAGGGCTACCGTGATCAGCAGTACGGCGGGATCGGAAGTCATCATACCGAACGGCAAGCTGATTTCCGACAAGGTGACCAACTGGACATTGTCGAGTCAATTGCGCCAGATCTCGGTACCGGTCATCACCAAACCCGACGTCAGCGTGATGCAGTTGAAAGCCCTCCTCAAGGGCGTCGCCCAAGGGAACAAGCAAGTGCTCCAGAAGCCGTCGCCGGAAGTGCTGTTCATCAAGCGCGGCGTGGATGCATTCGAGTTTGAGCTGAGAGTGTGGACCAGCGATTTCGATGACTGGCTCAAGGTAAAAAGCGACTTGATAACGGATATCAACGAAGCATTGAGCAACAAGGATATCCCGGCCCAAGCACCGCCATCGGCTCCACCCCAGGATGGAATCGCACCGAGGTGATGCGCTTGAATGAGACCGAATCTCCCACTTCAGTAGCAGTGGGAACGGATGAGATTCCGGCTGCGCGCCCGAGCATGTCATTTCCTGGCTGATTGCACAAGCGGCGCCGCCGTATCAATCGAGGTGTGCTCTTCGGAGTTGATCGCGCCGATCTCTTCCATGAAGAAGAAATTTCCCTTGCCCGTGCGCTTGGCCCGATACATCGCAAGATCGGCTTGTGCGATCAGATGCGATGCCGCGATCGCGGCTCCGGCGTGCAGCGCGATGCCGATCGACATGCCGAGTGCGAGCGTTTTTCCGTCGAAGTCGAATGGTTTGTTGAGCGCGGCCAAGACCTGTTGCGCAACGACGATCGCGGCGTTGCGCGCATCGTCAAGACCCGCGAGCAGAATAATGAATTCGTCGCCGCCCAGGCGTGCCACCGTATCGACCCGGCGGCGCCCGTCGGCCAACCGTTCGGCGACCTGGCGCAGCACCGCATCGCCGGCATCATGTCCATACAGATCGTTGATTGCCTTGAAACCATCCAGATCGCAAAACAACAATGCGATTTCGGATCCGTCGCGCGCGGCGCGCGCCAGTGCCTGTTCCAGGCGGTCTTCCAATATTGCCCGATTGTATAGTCCGGTCAACGAGTCATGATGCGCCATGAACTTCAGTTGCGCCTCGCTGGCTTCGCGCGCCGCTTCTTCCTCGCGCAGTCTCTCTACAAGAACATTGAAGCCGCTTACCAGCTTTCCGACCTCGTCGTCGCGGACAATCGGCAGCGGTACCAGCTTTCCCTTGCCATTCGCCATATCGCGTATCGCGCGCGCGGAATCGGTGAGCGGGCGCAGGATGCGCGACAACACAAACAACAGTATCGAGAGTATCGCTATCAGAAAAAATGCATTGGCCTTGACCACGAAGCCGCGCAGCGCCGCGACCGGACGAAATGCCTCCTCGGTCGGCATGCGGGCAACCACGAACCAACCGGTGCTGGGCACCGTCGCAATCGCCGACAATTCCTCGACGCCTTTTGCGTTGATCGTGACGCCGGTGCCGCGGTATTCCGCCATCGCACGATCGTGCAGCAGGTTCGCGCCGGGCGGTGGCGTTGGCTTCAGGATCATGGCCGGGTCGCTTGACGCGACAAACAGCTTGTCCGAGGGCGAGATCAGCAGAAAGCCGCCGGTTGCGCCCAGCCGCGTTTCCTGCAATCGATCGAGAAACCCCGGTGCGTTAAGCAGCGCACTGCCGGCCAGCACCGCCACCACGCTGCCGTCGGCATCATGCACCGGCGCCGCGAAGAAGATGACCGGATCGCCGTTCACACCTTCGCGTGACGGCTTGCCCATGACTGGTTTGCCGGCGCGCAAAGCGGCAAGGAACCAGTCCGATGCCGCATAGTCGCGCCGGCTGCGGCGGGGGATGACCGGATATTGTGCGAGCAGGCCTTGTCCGTCCGGCCGCACCGCCAGCAATCCGTTGTTGAACATTGGATTGATACGTTGCCGGTCCCTGATCCAGGCTTGTAATTTTTCCGGTTGTCCCGCCAGCTTCGGCGGCAATTCAGCGGCAAACTGGTCGATCAGTGCCAGGCGCGATGTAATGTTATGGTCGACGTCGCGCGCCACATAAGACGCGATAGACAACTGCTGTGTTGCAACCAGCTCGCGCACGTCCTTTTGCAGCAGCGGCAGCGCTATAAACTGGCGCACCAGGATGCCGATCATGAGCAGCGCAACGCCGAGCGCGGCGAGTCGAAATTTCATGGTTTGGAAATTTGGCATCGCGCAATAATATCCACTATTTCCCGGGAGTGTTCATAAACCTTCAAGCTTGCCTGTCCGGCACGGCACGGTAACTTACTTCAACCGCGATGCCATCGATTTTTTGCAGGCCGCCGCATGAACAAACCGGCTGCGCCTGCGAATACCGGACCATGGAGGATGGAAGCGCCAACGCGTTAATACGCCATGGCTTCTTATGTTCGATTGATGGATACGCCACCATCGACCAGGAATGCAGTACCGGTAATGAAGCTCGACGCGTCCGATGCCAGATGCAGCACCGATCGCGAAATTTCATCGGGCGACGCCAGGCGCTTGAGGGCATGAAGCTCGTTAAGGAAGGTTCGTACCTCGGGACCGGCGCCGGGCGCATTTGCCAGGTTCATCGGCGTATCGGTACCGCCGGGCAGGATGGCATTGACCCGGATGCCTTTTATTCCGAGCTCAACAGCCAGGCACTGGGTCATTCCGATCAATGCTGCCTTGCTGGCGCCATAGGCTGCCATGCCAGGCATGCCGGCTGAATATCCCACGAAGCTGGACGTGAAGATCAGCGAGCCGCCGCCACGCTCGATCATTGCGGGCACTTGATATTTTGTGCCAAGAAAAGCGCTTGTCAAGTTGGTGTTGAGCGTATCGTGCCATCCGGATAACGATATTTCGGAGACCGATCCCATCTCTCCTGTGGTGCCGGCATTGTTGAATGCAATATCAAGTCCGCCAAAGCGTTCGACCGCCATTTGGACCAGACTCCTTGCCACGGCTTCGTCCCGCACATCGCCGGTAACTGCAACCGCTTGTCCTCCGGCTGCTTCGATCTGTGCAACAAGCGCATCAAGTTCTGTCTGACGCCTTCCGTTGACAACCACTTTGGCGCCTTCTCGAGCGAATAATTTCGCTGTTGCATAACCGATCCCCGAACTCGCGCCTGTCACGATGGCAACCTTGTTTGAAAGTACAGTCATCTGAAACTCCTTCTTTTAAAGTTATATGGGAAGGAGAAATGTACCGATTCAAACTATTGCCCTCACTCCGTTTATTGCTTTGAATTCAGGCCGGCTTCCTGTTTAACCAAACCGGCATGATTGCTCAACCGGCGGATTCGGGTGTCTGTGAATATGCGTCACCGGTTCTTGACGACACGACATGCTTTATCTTGTCGGTCACCTCGTGAATAAACCTGCTGCGCTGCGCATACTCGGAATATTTGCCGCGGTTGGTTGACTCCCAATCCGGATGGCTCCTGGCCGGTTGTACCGCTTCGATCAACTGCTTCAGCTTTTCATTAACCTCTTGCGGTGTTTGCCGTTGGTGGGCGACTTTTCCCATCGCGGCGTGGCCACGCTGTTCCAGTGCCCATAGCAGGTTCAGCGTGTGCTCGGCCATGACCAGCAAGACTTCATTTTCCAGCGTCAGCGCCTCGATGCCGCGTGCCTTGTTGATCAGCGTTCTGCCGAACTGTCCCCAGCCCTGGCTTGCTATGCCGCCGATGGCGGCGCCGATCGCCGATGCCGCGCCCAGCGATAATCCGGCGAGCGCAAGATCGGCTGCAAAACCGATCGCTGCGCCGACCGCTGCGCCGGTGCCGAGCTTCTTGCTGGCATCGCGCAGCGTTTCGGGGTTGAACAGGTCCGCCTCCCAGCGGCCGTCCAGCCACGGCAGCACCGCCTCGTCAGCATCTTCCTTGCGAAAGCCGTACACCAGCAGCAGGTCATCGATGCTTCGGCGTGCCCGTTTCAAAACAATGTTCCTGAAGTCCCGGATGAATGCCTTCTTCTTGTGCTCGATTTCCAAGTCTTCCCTGGAGATCTCGCGGCGCAGCGCGGTCATGTCGACCAGCAGTTCGGCAATCACCTGGCAACCCGCCGATCGTCTCTCCTGGAATTGGAATTCGAGATCCTCGATCACTTGCATCAATTGATCGCGCCGGCCGCGCAGCATGATGGCCATGCTTTGATACAGCTCGCGTTCGGAACCGACAAAGGGCGCGACCGCATCGAACTGAACATACGCATGCAGGTTGTAGGCGGAGAGGGCATCCAGCCATTCATTTTTTCTGCTGTCGTTGTGGCGCACGAAATTCAGCACCGGCATGACTGGTTTGGCGCACCAGGTCAGGGTCTCGATTTCGGCGCGGAACTTGGGCAGGACCGGTTCGCGCGTATCGATCACGTAGACGGCGGCATCGACTTCAAGCATCTTGCGCAATACCTTCGCCTCTTGCTCGAAACTGCCGCTTGCCTCCGGTCCCTTGAGGAATGCGCGGATGCGGTCGGGCGGGGTGGTGCAGTTTTCCAGCGCCCTGAGATAGTCGAGCAGCGTGGTCGAATCCTCAAGGCCCGGCGTATCGAAGAATCGCACCGCGCTTACGCCATCGATCTTCAGGTCGATCGCTTCGACATGGCGCGTGGTGCCGGGCTGTTCCGACACTTCGCCAAAATCAGAGTGCCGTGTCAGCGTGCGCAGCAATGAGGTCTTGCCCGCATTGGTGTGGCCGACCACGGCTATTTCGATGGGCTTAGACATGAGTTGGCTTGAACCATTCGGTTGCACAATCGAGGTCGGTGAAGGATCGCATGTCGGTCATGCCGATGTGCTCAAGCCAGGATTGCCACCGTTGCGGATTGCCGATATCGCTGCCTGACGACGGCGCGAGCAGCAGCGCGCATTGCGTGCCGTGCGCGCATGCTTCGCGGATGAACCGTTCGGTGCCCCGATCCGGGCTCGATGCCGGGTTGCACACCAGAAGAATCTTGCATGGCCGCGTTTGCGCCAACGTGTTGAGCAATGCGCGGCGTTCCTGGCCGGTGCCTGAGATTTGTTCGACCAGGTCGGCCGATTCAGCCAAGCCGCCCGGCGGCCATGGATACTCCGCCGGCAGTTCAAAGCCGATGATCGCAAGCGATGTGTGATTTCCCGGCGGCGACATCTTGCGATCGGCCTTGCCTGCCGGCTCGGGCGCCTGTTCCGCATCGACCACGATCGACACTTCCATTTCCTCGAAGCGCGCCAGCAGTTTTCTGAAGTACGGATCGGCCGTATCCAGCTTCAACGATTGCTTGCCGCGCCGCCAGACTAGCCAGCACAGACCCGCCAGCGCGACGCGCGGAATCAATCCATACACGAAGGTGCAGCCGATCAGCCACCATGCCCATGCCCGATGATCGCTGCCTGCGGCGCCGGGATTGAGCAAGGTCGATGTGTCCGGCAACGGGAACCCAAGCAGATGCGGCAGCCAGCCGGTGGTTTGAACAAAGCGGATGAAAAAATCGGCGCTCAGGATCGTGGTTTCCCATGTCAGCCGGTATTGCTGAAACGAGAATGCAAACCAAAGCGCAACCAGCACCAGCACAAATACAAGCGTCCAGATGCCGTGGCTGATGAAGCCGAATGCCCAAGGCAACAGCCGTGCGCGCTGCAGGGTGGAAGTGGTGGCGCGCAACATGGTCAGCGAATGCGGCCCGCGATCCAGCGGCAGCCAGGCGAGCAGGCGCAGAAACAGGTTGCCGAGCGACAGCCGCGCAAACGTGCTTCGCGGTGACCACGATGCGGACGCCACGGCAAGACACCAGAGCCCCAGCGTGACCGCATGCATGCCGAGCGCGACGAAGAATGCAAGTGCCGCGTTGATCGATCGATCGCCGCCGATGACCGCGACCGCGATGCCATAGGCAATGAAAAATACCGATATCGAGAGCGCGGTCCAAACGTACAGCGCCAGATCGCGCCAGCGCTCGATTTCAACGTTGAGCTTCAAGCGTTGACCAAGTACCCAGGCTCTTTCGATCAAACGATCCTCGCGGCCGGATTTGCCGCGAAACGCATGGCCCATTGCTTCACTGTCTTCCAGCGGCCCGGATTCTTCAATCAGCCGGACGGTTTGAGTGAGCATGACATCGGACAGGCGCGATCTGCCGTGGCCGGTGCTCACAACGCGATCCTTGAAGATGATGATTCTCGTGCTGTTTTTTTTCGCATCGGATTGGCTGAGGGCTACCAAGCTGGAAAGGACGGGCTTTTCATTATAACAATGGCACTTTGATCGCGATTTTGACGTCGGGCAACTATTGCAAACGGGGTGGCCGCGAATGAAGATTGCGCACCATCTTTCAATCGAGCGGAAGCCCTCGGAAGAGACAGTGCAAATGTCATATGTTTCCCGATGAAGAAGTGATGACCGTCAATTGAATGGTGCGGCACGGCAAAAATTGGCCGCCAGTTGTTAACGCAAATCAGGCAATTGACCTATGTCCAAATTGGCGCAATTTGTATAAAGAAATTGCTTTTTTAACTAGTCAATTTGCCTATAATCAAGTTGCGGCAAAAATATCAAATAATCAATAACAAGGAGATCACAATGCTTGGATCATATGGTCGTCGCGTAACGACCGGCCTGGTTTTTTTACTGGTTCCACTGGCTGCACTAGCCGATGGCGTTAGCGTAAAATTCGATTTGTCGGACCCCGCCGGCAGTCCTTTCCCTACCAATCGTTTCACTGCGGTCGATTGGACGCAAAACACCCATCGCCGCGTCAACTTGCCGAAACCGAACTGCGCAGCGCGTCCCAGTGATTGTGCCGACATCGAGGTTATCAATACACTCGACGGGTTTTCGACGCAGCCGCGCATCACCGTGCCTTTCACCGGCGACATCGATGTTGCGACCGTCAACAGCAATACAGTGTTTCTGCTTGGCCTGGGCGATACGCAAACCTCGGCTGGCGCCGGGCAAAAAGTGGGTATCAACCAGATCGTTTGGGACCCGGCAACCAAGGTTCTTGCGTTCGAATCGGATGAATTGCTCAACCAGCATTCGCGCTATGTATTGGTGGTAACCGATGGCGTACGCGATAGCGGCGGCAAGAAAATCAAGTCCAATGGATTCGGCGAAGCGTTCGGCGCCGGTCAGGATCGCGACACCAGCGCATATCGCGGCGAATTGCGCGATGCGGTGCGCACGGTTCGCGCCGGCAGTCACAATGTCGTCGCCGCAAGCTTGTTTACCACACAAAGCATTACCGCCGATCTGCACAAGATCATGCATCAGATCAAGCAAACCACGCCGTCGCCGGCCAACTTCATGGTTGGCGATGTGGGCGGCAGCGCGGTGCGCGCGGTGTTTCCGGTATCGGGCGTGACAGCCATACAGTTCAACCGCCAGATTGGCAGCGCGCCAACTTTTGCGACATCGTTCCTGCCGACGCCGGCGCTGAATGTCGTTCCCGGCGCAGTGGGACAGATTGCCTATGGCAAGTTCGCATCGCCCAACTACCAGACCGCTGCCAAGTACATTCCCGCGACCGCGACGCTGACTGGTCAGCCGCAACCTCAGGGCAGCAACGAAATCGTGTTCCAGCTATTCACTCCGGCCGGCGCGAAACCGGCCGGCGGATGGCCGGTCGCGATTTACGGGCACGGCTTTACCGATAGCATGTACGGCGCGCCATGGGTGGTCGCGTCCGTGTTTGCATCGCAAGGCATCGCGACATTGGCGATCAACGTCGTCGGTCATGGCGGCGGCGCGCAAGGCACGCTGACGGTGCTGCGCCCCGCTGCCGCACCGGTGGTGATCAATGCCGGCGGACGCGGTATCGATCAGGACGGAAACGGCGCGATTGATTCGACCGAAGGCGTCAACGCCGCACCGCCGCGCGCCATAATCGGCAGCCGGGACGGCTTGCGCCAGACGGTCGCGGATCTGATGCAACTGGTGCGCCAGGTCGAAGTAGGCATGGATGTCGACGGTGATGGCGCAGCCGATCTCAATGCGCAACGCATCTATTACACGGGCCAATCGTTCGGCGGCATTTACGGCACCATCGTGCTGGGTATCGAACCGAATATCAAGGCCGGCGTGCCGAATGTGCCGGGCGGTTCGATCAGTGATATCACACGTTTGAGTCCGGCATTTCGCCCGTTGGCCGGCATTGCGCTAGCCACGCGCATGCCATCGCTGATCAACGTTTCGCATCCAAGCGGCATTGTGTTCGATGAAAACGTCCCGCTGCGCAATCAGCCGCCGGTCGTCAACAATGTACCCGGGGCAATGGCAATTGCGCAATTCCTGGACCGCAGCGAGTGGGTGCAGCAGGCAGGTAATCCTTCAGCATATGCCGCTTTCATCAGAAAGCATCCGCTGCAGGGGAATGCGGTCAAGCCGGTGATCGTGCAGTTTGCCAAGGGTGACATTACCGTGCCCAATCCAACCAGCAGCGCCATCATCCGCGCCGGCGACCTGGCTGACCGCACTACGTTTTTCCGCAATGACCTGGCGTTTGCCGCCAACCCCGGGGTGCCGAAAAATCCGCATACTTTCCTGACCAACATCTCGATACCCGCGGCAGCAGGATTCGCGGTGGGAGCACAGCAGCAGATTGCGATATTCTTTGCGTCGAACGGCGGCACCGTCATCGATCCGGATGGCGTCGGCCCATTTTTCGAGGTGCCGATCAATCTTCCTCTGCCGGAAACGCTCAGCTTCATTCCGTAATGCCGGCATTCATTATCGGCATCATGTGAATATTTGAGGTCCCCCTCGTCTTGAAAGGGGAGCTTCAATCTGCAAGGGTAAAGGGCGTGGTCACTCCGCGCTCTTTTTTATTGCGTTGAGCATTCGTGCGACGCGTCTTTTATCTCAACAAAATTCCGAAGGCGCCGAATGATCCCGTTCGGAATAGAGGTTCGGACAATACTTGCCGGGCTGGATTCGGACCGCGGAGATTTCCATCAAAGCCTGTTTTGCCGATTAACAAGGACGCAACGAATCTAGTTGCCGTAACCAAAACAGTCCGAAATTCAATTGCTATAAATACTTCCAAAATGGTCGCAAATAAACATTGAAAATCGGTTCGGCGGATACATATGGATCGCTCATGTTTAGCCTTAATTCATGGGATATTCCGTATTTTTACCAATGAGAAATGGGTGAAATTCCAAGGCTGGAAATTTTTTCGGCAAACAGGTGTATATTCATACAGTTATAATTGAAATGCTACCAATTTAGTATTATACTTATCGCCTCGAATCCGCTTTCGCGACTGTTGCGCAAATAGCCTTGCCGGCTTGAAAGGCGAATTCATGCAGCTCTTGATTTGAGAAGGTGACGGCAGCGCGACGCGCTTTCCGGGTAATTTGCTGCGAGGAGGGTGTTGGCGAAGGCGGATCGTCAATGACGGCGATCAGGCATTGGAGTAGCGAGAGTCAGGCCGGACTGAGCAATTTTTGACGAAGCAAATCGATCATCATTTCACGCGCCTCATCCGGCTGGGCGCGAAACAGGATCAATGCCGTTTCAACAAACAGTTTTTCATTGTCATCGATCGACATATTGAGTGAATCATGTTCCCGATCCATCCAGCCATGCGGCAGCTTCAGTCTTTCTTCGATCGTGCGGGCAACGATGTTGCCGATGTTTTTCCGGTTGCATTTGACATGGCTGAGATAGCGATCGGATAAGCCAAGATGTTGTGCGAACAGCTTGAGCATGCCGCGTTGAGGGTCATTTGGGTGTTTGTCGACGAAGTCATCGAATAATCGCTTGAAGTTCTTATGCCTTATTTGACTGCTATCCATCGACATGTTGAACGCTCCACTGGTGGCCGGTTGTTGGTCTGGTTTTATTGATCCGGCACGATGAAGTCTCTATTTCATCGCGCCCATTTCTCACCCTCTCCCTCTGGGAGAGGGTCGGGGTGAGGGGATGCGGCTTCATACTTATTCATGCCGCATCAATAGTTGCATCGCATGACGGGCGCACGACTTGTAGCAAATATTTTAACTCAACGCCGAGCAATTTTGTTGAGCTTATGCAACCAAATAAGACGTTTTTATTATTAATTGAAGCAGGAATGTGACGGCTTTTGAATTAGGTAATGTTTTGCGGCTTGCTCGTCCGTATGAACCTCGCGATTGCCAGACCTCAATTTTATGAAGAGGAACAAAATGCGTTACCCGCAACCAACGAATCCAGACGTCTCCGGCAGTAGCCGGCATTGCGAAGCATCCGGCGCGCTGGTGGAGGCAATTTCCCTGACCGCCGAAGTATGCGGGCTGGCGCTATCGTCGGGCGCTGCAAAAATGCTGGCAAGCGATCTGGCGGATTTCAATGAATCCGCAGTGCTGGATGCGCTGGCGCGCTGCCGCATGGAATTGCAGGGGCCGTTGAAGATGCCGGACATCCTGGAACGGATCGACGATGGCCGCCCCGAGGTTGACGATGCCTGGACCATGATGCCGAAAACCGAATCGGAGTCGGTGGTCTGGACCGATGAAATGGCGCAGGCGTGGGGCATTGCGTCGCCGCTGCTGAATGCCGGCGATGTGGCCGCCGCGCGCAACGCATTCAAAGAAGCGTACGGCAAGGCTGTGCTGCAGGCGCGGATCAAGCGCATGCCCGCCCGCTGGATGCCGTCGCTCGGCAACGATGTGGCAAGCCGCGAGAGCGTATTGCTCGATGCAGTACGCAAGCGGCGCTTGACGGCGGCGCATGTCGCGCAGTTGCTTCGGGCAGAAGCGACGTCGCCGAAAATGCAAGAGATTTTCGAGCAGGTGAAGCTCAAGAGCCTGCACTGAAAAACCGGTTTGTCGGCAAAGTCATGCTTACAAGCACTACCGAAATGGTAGTTCTATTTGGCAAGGGTTGCCGGTTCATGGAAGTTGCGCAATGGACGAGCAGGCGAATACAGACGATGGCGGCTTGCAGTGGTTTGCACAAATCGGCTGCCTGGAACAGATTGAAAACGAAGACGCAGAAAGGAAAATGACCATGGGTGCATTTGAAATTCACAAAGCTACACGTCGTCGCGCCAAGCTGCGGCTCGGCATGTCCGGTCCCGCAGGCAGCGGCAAAACCTATTCCGCATTGCTGATTGCCGCTGGGCTGGGCGGACGCATCGGCATGATCGATACCGAACACGGCAGCGGCGACCTGTACGCCGATCTGCTGACGGAAGGCTACGACATCCTGCGGCTCACGCCGCCGTTTACCCCGGCGCGCTATATCGAAGCGATCCATGCGATGGAAGAATCCGGTGTATCGACCATCATCGTCGACAGCCTGACGCACGCCTGGACCGGTGAAGGCGGTTCGCTCGATCGGCAGGGCAAGATTGCCGACAAGTCCGGCAACAGCTGGCAGGCATGGCGCCAGGTGACCCCGGAACACAACGCATTGGTCGAGGCCTTGCTGCAAAGCCCTTGCCATGTCATCGCAACCATGCGCGCAAAGACCGAATATGTGCAGGAAAAGGACGAGCGCACCGGCAAGCAGGTGGTGCGGAAAATCGGCCTGGCGCCGATCATGCGCGACGGCATTGAATATGAATTCACGACATTCTTTGAACTGGATGTGCAGCATCAGGCCTATGTCGGCAAGGATAGGACGCGCCTGTTCGACGGCATGATCTTCAAACCGGGTCTGGACACAGGGCGGCAATTGCTCGAATGGCTGGAAACAGGGTCCGACGAACCGCTGCTCGACAAGCGGGTGATGGACGAAGAGCAAAAGCGCACGCTGCTGGAATCGATCAATCGCGCCAATTCGCTGGATGAACTGTTCAATGCATTCTCGGTCGCCTACCGCACCGCGACCAGCCTGCCGGATACCGCCGCGCTGGCGGAACTGACCAAGGCCAAGGATGACAAGAAAGCGGCCCTGGAGGCGCATGAAGCCGTCTTTGGAGAACACGCATGAACCCGATGTTCGAAGCGTTCGAGTTGGCGGCGCGCTACCGGCAATTGGCGGAATTGCTGGCGGAGCGCCATGACGACGAGCAATTGATTGCCGACACGCTGGATAGTTGCTCCGGTCCGCTCGACGAACAGCTGGAAAACCTGGCAAAGATGGTGCGCAATATCGAAGCGGCCGACAGCGGCGTGGTGCAAACCATCGAGAGCCTGGAGGCGCGGCATGCCGCGCTTCAGCGCGCCGCCGAACGCGGACGAAAGATTATTCTCGACGTGATGCAGACTGCGCAACGGGACCGCGTGACCACCGCGCTTTTCGCAATTGCAATCAAGAAAAATCCACCGCTGGTAGTGGTGGATAGCGAAGCGGATTTGCCGCCGATGTATTTCACGCGGCATGAACCGCCGCCTCCGACGCCGAACAAAAAGGCGATCGCGGCTGCGCTGAAGGCCGGCGAGCAGGTGCCGGGTGCACACAGCGAACAAGGCATTCGGCTCGAAATCCATTAATTCACCAAAGGACAGATCCATGACTACATTGAACAAGGCAACCCTGATCGGCTATCTGGGACATGACCCGGAGTTGCGCTATACGGCGAACGGCGATGCGGTGGCGCATATCGCGATTGCAACCACCGAAACCTGGAAAGACAAGGCAACCGGCGCGAAGAAGGAAGCTACCGAATGGCATCGTATCGTGTTGTATCGAAAACTTGCGGAGATCGCCGGCCAGTACCTGAAAAAAGGCTCGCATGTGTATATCGAAGGCCGTTTGCAAACGCGCAAATGGACCGGGCGCGACGAGGTTGAGCGATCCACCACCGAAATCGTCGCGGACGACATGCGCATGCTGGGGCGTTCAGCGGACCGGCAAGGCCAGCAGGAAGCACACAACGATGAAGAGCAGGTCAATGAAAATGCCGCATCGGCAAAGCAGCCGCAAATGCTGTGGAACGAAGATGCGATTCCGTTCTGAGATGCTAGGAGAGCTCTCAACCGTTTGCAGAAGTGTGAGCGGATGAGATTCCCGCTACGCGCACGTAAAGGCTTGCAAGCCTTTACGGTTTCGCAGGCGGATCGCAGTCGAAGGAAAGGAGTATTGCCTTGCAAGGCAATACCGTTGCGCAGGCGCGAGGCGGTGCCTCGCGAAACCTCTGCTCCACCCCCTGCAGCACCTTCGCTCAGAATGACAGTTTTTGGGTTTGAGGTTTATGCGACCGCCATCCCTGGCGATGCCTAAAAAACCCCCGTCATTCCGACAGAGCAAAGCGACGAGGAATCTCAAACATCAGCAGTGATGCGAACGCTTGAGCGTCCTCGTAACGCCCGGAATGACTGCGTTCTGAACTTGTCAGCGCCCCGGCATGACGCAGCCGAGGCGCCAAGCAGGCGGCCTGTCTTTCCAGGACAGGCCCTGTGCCCGTCAAATAGCCGCGTAAACCAGATTCCGATACAACTGCCGGTAATGCGCACGCTGCTCGGGCGCCTGCATCATCCAGATTGCGATCAGGTCTTCCACTGGATCGATCCAGAAATACGTCCCACCCAAACCGCTCCAGTTGAAATCCCCGATCGAACCCGGTGAATATGCGCCGCCGATGCTGGTCCGCACTGCAAAACCAAGCCCGAACCCATATCCCGGACCCGGCAGGAAAGTGGGGCTTGCGGTTACGCCCGGCATCGTGCACAGATGATCGCTGGTCATATACTGTACGGTTTTGCGCGACAGGAGCCGCACGCCGTCATATGCGCCGCCGCCGCGCAGCATGTTGGCGAAACGCAGGTAATCGCGCGCGGTGGACACCATGCCGCCGCCGCCGGACAGGAAAGAAGGCTTGCTGCGCACGTCAAGCAGCCTGATCCGCTGGCCGGTATCGGGATCTGTCTGGAACGCCTGGGCAATCCGGTGGTGTTGATCGGGCGGTACCCAAAACCCGCTGTCTTTCATCTTCAACGGTTTCAGAATGCGTTCGTCGACGTACACGTCGAGCGTAACACCGCTGATGCGCTCGATCAGGATTCCCAATACGTCAGTCGAGCGGCTGTATTCCCATGTGGTGCCCGGCTGGTAGGCGAGCGGCACGATGGCCAGCCGTTCCATGAATTCCGAATTGGTGATGCTGCTTCTTTCCACACCTGCCTGCCGGTACTCGCTCTTGACCAGCGACTCGCCGAAAATGCCGTAGGTCAATCCCGAAGTGTGGCGCAACAGATCCTGCACCGTCATTTCCTTTTCGACCGGCACCAGCGAAAGCGATATGGTTCCATCGGCGCCGGTTTTTTCCACGCCGACTTTCAAGCCGCTCAATTCCGGAAGATACTTCGACACCGGATCGCTGATCAACAGTTTTCCTTCTTCGACAAGCATCATCAACCCCACCGAGACGATCGGCTTGGTCATCGAATAAATGCGAAAGATGGCATCGATTGCGAGCGGATCGCGTGCCGCCGGATCGCGCACGCCCAACGCGGATTCAAACACAACTTCACCCTGGTGCGCGATTACCATTACGGCGCCGGGAATCCGCCCGGCACTGACATCGGCGTCAATCGTCTTGCTTATTCTGGATAAACACTCCGCGGTAAAGGACGGAGATTTGCGTTGCGATGGTATGGCGTCTGGTTTATTCATTGATATATCAATATTTGTGCGAATAAAATGGCTGTCATTCTTCGTCGAGCCCAGGCTCGGCGTGAAGGTTCGCGGCGCCTCAAAACTCCAGGTCCGCCGATAAAGGATACTGCGAATCGGACATTGGCGAGTTGTGTCAAAGAAAATTCATTCAGCATAGGCCTTCAACGGTGCCGGTATTCACCTCCACTCCGGCCCTCATAATCGAGCTTATCGAGCAGATGGAAAAGAGAAGGCTGGCTGAATGGCGCTTCGCTGAATCGCAGGGTAAGCTTGGCGGCAAGCTCGGGCATGGCTTTCCAATTCATTACGATGACTGCCGGTTGGATAGCGATACGCAGGATTTGCATTTCGGCTCAAGTGCCCGTATATGCTTTGCGTCTGTCTATTGCCTTTGACCGAGGTAAATTTTATCCGCCGGTCACTTTCCGGCGCAGCTTCCGCTGCAGACTCCAGTTCATTTTTTATCAGCAGGTGATGCCATAAATAATCAGTCGACCATTACCTGGACCGAGGCAGGCGAGGAACGCGCGGCGCTATGGCGCTCGGAAAGCGGCACGCCGCCGCCCAAGCGCGTCGTGATCGCGGATGACCGCACCACGGCCGATGCCGCGTATCGGCTGGCCAGCGAGGGTGCCGCGATGTTGTGGCGCGGCGATTTTCAGAATGCGCGCCAGTTGTTGCAGGCAATGGCGCGGCGCACCGACCGCAAACCGAAAAAACCGCGCAAGCCGGCTGCGTCGCCGGCCGAAGCGTTTCACCTGCATCGCCAGGCGCAGTCCCAGCGCGCGCGTACGCTGGCGATGCTGCTGTTGCCGTTCGATGCCGACTTCGGCATCCCGCTGCGGCGCGCGCCCGACGTGCGCCAGGCTTGCATCGAGGCGTACGGCCCGGCGCAAGAAATGTCGGTGGTTTCGCTGCGCGAACTGCTGGGGCTGATCGGTGCTCACGAGTGGCGCAAGAAAGGGGTCGAGATTCCGGCGCTGGGTGAACGCATCCATCCGCACTACGGCGTGTTCTCGCCGGTCCGCGGCGAATACGTGACACTGGTTGCCGAAGCGCCGCTTCCCTCGCGCGGCATTTCATTAGCGTTCGACATCGGCACCGGTAGCGGCGTGCTGGCCGCGGTGCTGGCCCGGCGCGGTATCTCGCATGTGGTCGCGACCGACCAGGACCCGCGGGCGCTGGCCTGTGCACGCGACAACATTGCCAGGCTTGGCTTGGCGCCACAGGTCGAAATCGTGCAGACCGATCTTTTCCCCGAAGGGCGGGCACCGCTGGTGATTTGCAATCCGCCCTGGGTCCCGGCGCGGCCGAGCTCGCCGATCGAACATGCAATCTATGATCCTGATAGCCGCATGCTGCGCGGATTCCTGGGCGGACTGGCTGCGCACCTGGAACCGGGAGGCGAGGGCTGGCTGATACTGTCGGATCTCGCTGAACATCTCGGCCTGCGTCCGCGTGCCGAACTGCTCGCCGCGATCGACGCCGCCGGATTGAGGGTAGTGGGCCGGATCGATGTGAAGCCGCAGCATCCGCGCGCATTCGATGACACGGATCCGCTGCATGCCGCGCGTTCGGCGGAGTTGACCTCGCTGTGGCGGCTGGCGGTTCGATGACTATCCTTGCGCAAATGCCGCGTCGCGCGGTTTGTTAAACTAGAAAGCGAGAGAACCGAATCTGGAAGCGCCGCGCTGGATGCGCAGTCATTCCGGGTGAAATGAGGAATCTCATCCGTTCGCGCCACGAGTGACAATTGAAATTCCTCGTCGCTTTGCTCCTCGGAATGACAATGCATTTGGCATTTTTTTACCACGTATTTTTTAATATCCAATAATCACTCAAGGAAAACATGAGCAGCAAACCTTCCCGCACCCTTACCTTCAAGTGCACGAAATGTGCAAAGCCGGTCACGGTATTTTTACAAAAGGTATCCGCGTGTTCGCATATCCAGCCGTATCAGGGCATTTGCAAATGCGGCGAACTGATGCGGCATGCGACCGGACAAAAAGACGCGGTGGAATCCTATCTCGCGTCGCCGGCCGGAGAGTGGGCGCACCACCATTGATCTTTTCGAAGCGGTTCCGGCAACCGGATGAAATCACCTATTTTCACGTACGGCTCCCTGATGTTTCCGCAGATATGGCGGCGCGTGGTGTCGGGGACTTACCGCTCCGCGCCGGCAACGGTGAATGGCCATGCCCGCTTCGCGGTCGCCGGCCAGACCTATCCAGGCATGGTTGCGCTCCCGGGCGCGGCGGTGCGCGGCCTGGTGTACTTCGATGTGGACCAGGCGGATATCGCGTTGCTGGACCTGTTCGAAGGAGAAGCGTACCGGCGCGAGATTCTCGATGCCGTGCTTGAAAACGGCGATGTGGTGGCGGCCGGCGCCTATATCCATATTGACAAGTCGGTGCTGTCGGACGCTCCGTGGGATCGTGGCCGATTCGAGATCGATCGGTTCATCGAGTCGCATTTCGGCCCATGAGCAGCCGCGTAACAATTAGGTAACAGTCGTTTCAGTGCATTTTTATCGGCGGTCCTGCCGGTATAATCGCAGCATTCGGCACGAATCCTTCCGGTTCAAGCCGCTGCCGCGCTCAAATTCATATTTTTCATGCTAGCCCAACAAAGAAAACAGATTATCGATTTGTTCCAGTCCGCACTCGCACCGATTGTGGCCGGAACCGACTTGCAGCCGACCGTTACGCTGGAGCGGCCGCGCGACCCGTCGCATGGCGATGCTGCCTGCAATATCGCCATGCAGATTGCCAAGCCGTTGAAAAAGAACCCGCGCGAGATCGCGCAGGCATTGGTCGCGGCAGTATCGGAGGCCAAGAACGACCTGATTGCCTCGATCGATATCGCCGGTCCCGGTTTCATCAACCTGCGCCTGTCGGCGGCCGCCAAACAGGCTGTGGTCAACACCGTGATGCAGGAACGGCAAGATTTCGGCAAGAGCACGCTTGGCGCCGGAAAGAAAGTGCTGGTGGAGTTCGTATCGGCCAATCCGACCGGCCCCTTGCATGTCGGCCACGGGCGGCAGGGCGCGCTCGGCGATGCATTGTCGGCGCTGCTGGAATCGCAGGGTTTCGACGTGCTGCGCGAGTTTTATTACAATGATGCCGGGGTGCAGATCGCAACGCTGGCAAACTCGGTGCAGGCGCGCGCCAGGGGCTTCAAGCCGGGCGATGCGCAGTGGCCGGAATCGGCCTATAACGGTGATTACATCGCCGATATCGCCAACGAATTCATTGCAAGGAAAACCGTGGCCGCCAGCAATGGCGCGCCGGTCACCGCCAGCGGCAATATCGAGGATATCGAATCGATCCGCCAGTTCGCCGTCACGTATCTACGGCGCGAACAGGATCTGGATCTACTCGCCTTCGGCGTCAAATTCGACAACTATTACCTGGAATCGTCGTTGTATACCGACGGCAAGGTCGCTTCCGCCGTCGATGCATTGATCAAGGCCGGCAAGACCTACGAACTGGATGGTGCGCTTTGGCTGCGCACCACCGAGTACGGCGACGACAAGGACCGCGTGATGAAAAAGTCCGACGGCACGTATACCTATTTCGTGCCGGACGTCGCTTATCACATCACCAAATGGCAGCGTGGCTATAGCAAGGTGATCAATGTGCAGGGCAGCGACCATCACGGCACCATCGCACGCGTGCGCGCCGGGTTGCAGGCGGTCGATATCGGCATTCCGCAAGGCTATCCCGATTACGTGCTGCACAAGATGGTCACCGTGATGAAAAACGGTGAGGAAGTCAAAATTTCCAAGCGTGCCGGATCGTATGTCACGCTGCGCGATCTGATCGAATGGTCGGCCGGCGATGCGGCGGCAGAGGATGGCGCGCGCGACCTGACGCGCGGCCGCGACGCGGTGCGCTTCTTCCTGATTTCACGCAAGGCCGATACCGAATTCGTGTTCGATGTCGATATCGCTTTGGCACAGTCCGATGAAAATCCGGTGTATTACGTGCAATATGCGCATGCGCGGATTTGTTCGGTGCTGGCGCAGTGGGGTGGCGATGAAACTACTCTCGATGCTGTCGATCTGTCACCGCTGACCGCGCCGCGCGAAGCATCGCTGTTGGCAAAATTGGCAGAATATCCGGATGCATTGCAAAAAGCGCTTGAAGAACTGGGTCCGCATCAGGTAGCGTTCTACTTGCGCGATTTGGCCGGCGAATTGCACAGTTATTACAATGCGGAACGGGTGCTGGTCGATGACGTGGCTACAAAAATGGCGCGGCTGGCATTAATGATTGCAACACGGCAGGTATTGCGTAACGGGCTGACGCTGATCGGCGTATCGGCACCGTCAAGGATGTAATTGATGAGCACTTTCAGTAACAGGCAGGCAGGCGGAACCCTATTGGGATTGATGATCGGGCTGATTCTCGGTCTTGGAATCGCGGTCGTTGTTGCGATTTCAATCAAGAACACGCCTTTTCCTTTCGCCAACAAGCTGGGCAAAGCAGATAAATCGAACGGTTCCGCCGCAGGTCAGGTAGTCGATCCGAACCGACCGCTGTACGGCAACAAGAATGCGGCGAAGGAAGCGGCGAAAGACTTTGTCAAAAAGACGGAAGAGCAAAAGAGCGTCGAATTGCCGCCGACAAAAACGCCGGAGCCCAAGATCACCGCGAAGGTCGAGGAAAAGCAGCTGCCGCTGCTCGACAAGGTTGCGAATCCTGATGAGAAATTCATCTATTTCCTGCAAGCCGGCGCATTTCTGGAGCGCACGGATGCGGAGAATACGAAAGCCCGGCTGGCATTGATGGGTTTTCCGGCAAACGTCGGGGAACGGCAGTCCGAAAACGGCATTTTGTATCGCGTGCGAATCGGTCCTTTCGGCCAGCTTGAAACGATGAACCGTGTGCGCGGGAAATTGTCGGATAATGGCGTGGATGTAGCCGTGATACGCGTGCCAAAATAACACCGCTAATCAACACAGAGAAGGAATCACAATGCGTTTTATTCAAAAATTTTTGATTGCCGTCAGCTTGGGTTTTGTAGCAATCACCGCCGGTGCCGCCTCGCCGGCTGATCCGGTCAACGGCGTGCACTACCGCACCCTTGCGCAGCCGCAGCCAACCGAATCGGGCAAGAAAGTCGAAGTCACCGAATTCTTCTGGTACGGCTGCCCGCATTGCAACTCTCTGGAACATGGACTGACCGAGTGGGTCAAGAAGCAGGGTGACAATATCGTATTCAAGCGCGTCCCGATCAAATTCCGCGACTCCTTTATTCCGCAGCAACGCCTGTACTACACGCTCGAAGAAATGGGCAAGGTCGATGAATTGCATGGCAAGGTTTTCCAGGCGATCCACGGCGGACGACAGTCGCTCGATACCGATGAGGCAATTCTTGCTTTCATCGAAAAGCAAGGCGTCGACAAGCAAAAATTCCTGAATATGTACCGCTCTTTCGGCGTGGGAACCAAGGTTAATCGCGCCACGCAGTTGCAGCAAGCTTACGCCGTTGACGGCGTGCCCATGATCGCAATCGATGGCCGCTACATTACCGCGCCGTCGATCGTGGGCGCCAGTATGGGAAGGCAGCCGGAAAAAGTGTTGGAAGATGCAACGTTTCAGGTAATGAGCGCGCTGGTTGCCAAAGCGGCCAAGGAAAAGAAAAAATAACGCAAAACGGCAGACCGCAAGGCCACAAGTCCGCACTCGGGAGAGGGCGGATTTTTTTTATGTGCAATCGAGGATGTGACAGGAGTAATCCATGAAGCGTATTTTCATTACCGGTGCATCGAGCGGCATCGGTGCCGCACTTGCGCAACGCTATGCGCAACAGGGCGCTGCGCTCGGCCTGGTCGCCCGGCGCGGGGAAGTTCTGGAGCAATTGGCGGCAAGCCTGCCCAACCCGGAACGGCATCGGATTTATCCGCTCGACGTCACCGATCATGCCGCGCTGGCACAAGCGGCGGCTGACTTCATCGATGCGATGGACGGTATCGATGTGGTGATTGCCAATGCCGGCATTTCGCACGGCACCTTGACCGAATGCGCAGAAGACTTGCCGGTGGTCGAACGCATTTTCGCAACCAATCTCATGGCAACGGTGGCGAGCTTCACGCCATTCATCGCTGCCCTGAGGAAGCAGGCGCAGTCCGGCAACCGACACTGTCGCCTGGTTGGCATTGCCAGCGTTACCGGCATCCGCGGTTTGCCAGGAGTGGGCGCTTACAGTGCATCCAAAGCCTCGGTGATAAGCTATTGCGAATCGTTGCGCGTGGAATTGAAAAGCACCGGCATCAAGGTGGTAACCATCAGTCCCGGCTTTATCGACACGCCGATGACCAGGGACAATCGTTATTCGATGCCATTCCTGATGCCGGTGGAAAAATTTGCCGAACGTGCGGTTCGTGCAATCGATTCCGGCACAAGCTACACAGTGATTCCATGGCAGATGGGAATCGTCACCAAGCTGTTGCGGATGTTGCCGAACCTGATATATGACATTGCGCTTGCAAAGGCGCCGCATAAAGCGCGCAACGCGCCGGAGCAAAATGAAGTTTATTGATGCAATCGGACGTCAGCATGACGATATCTCTGCATTGCGGATGCCGCCGCGCATTGTATCGCTGGTGCCGTCGATCACCGAATTGCTGTGCGATCTAGGCCTGGCGTCCTGGCTCGTCGGGCGCACCGGTTTTTGCGTGCATCCTGCCGACACGGTGCGGTCGATTGCCAAGGTCGGCGGCACCAAGGATGTCAATCAGAACAAGATCCGCGCGCTGGCGCCGACCCATCTGATCGTCAATATCGATGAAAATGAAAAACCCGCCGTCGATGCATTGGCGCAATTTATTCCGCACGTCATCGTCACGCATCCGCAAACGCCGCGCGACAATCTGGCGCTGTATCGTTTGCTGGGCGGGATTTTCAGCGCCGAAGACAAGGCCGAACAACACTGCGCGGCATTTGAAAACGAATATGCGGCGCTGGCCGCTTTGCCCAAACGCACACCAAAAACCGTGCTGTATTGCATCTGGAAAGATCCGTGGATGACGGTGTCGCGCGACACCTATATCGCGCAAATGCTGGCGCAGCTCGGCTGGCAGCAGTGGACGACTACCGATCCGGTGGAATCCGCACGGCGCTATCCGAAGTTCAACTGGTCGCGCGACGTGGTCGATGCAGTCGACGAAGTGCTGTTGTCAAGCGAGCCCTACCGCTTTACCGAAGCGCATGTGGATGCGCTGGAGCAGCAGATCGGCAAGCCGGTACAGCTGGTCGATGGCGAAATGATGTCGTGGTACGGTAGTCGCGCGATCAGCGGATTGCGTTATCTGCGGCAGCTTGGCGGATGCGGGTAAGCTTAGAAATCCTTGTATCGGGAAGTTCGAATCCGGACTGGATCGGGCCTGCGGTTTGCAAGGCGTCCAACAGTCTGCGTCTAAAAAGAAGTGCAGCGGATCTCGTTGCTAAAAATATACTTTTCTCCTAAGCCGGACAGTCGGTCGCTGTATGCCTTTCAAAACTATTTATGTGACGATTAACCCGTTCGAAATTTGGAACACGCGAACTGGCGTAGCTTTCCAGTCTATTGACAATCTGGATGGGCGGATAAATCGCCGGGTTAGGTAGATTTTTTCTACCTATTTGCAGTTGGCCCCTTGCCAACCAGCACTGTATGCGTATACAGTGCTGGTGTGCGACACGCGCACACCAAATCCACCTCAGGAGCGACTTCTCATGCTTGACCACATGACTTTCCGCGTGACCGATATTGGTCGCACCAAAGCGTTTTACAGTTCGGCCCTTGCACCATTGGGCTACAGCGTATCCTTCGAAGGCCACTACGGCATGAACATTTTGGGGTTTGCCTACCCTGATTCCTCTGAGCCTGACGGGAAAAAAGCTGATGTGTGGTTCATCGATGGCCTCTCACCATACGGTGGACCACCAGCGACTACTGGCTGTCACCTGGCGTGGCGGGCAGAGACTCGTGCGCAAGTAGACGCTTTTTATCTCGCCGCAATCACCGCCGGGGGAAAAGACAATGGTGCACCAGGTCTCCGCCCAGACTATCACCCTCACTACTATGGTGCCTTCGTCATTGACCCTGAAGGCAATAACATTGAAGCAGTGTGTCATCAGCCAGAATAAGGAGCAAACCGTGCCTCCGCACCTCGGCCTAACGAGTAAGGTTAGATTGTGATCGCGAAGCGAGCCACAATCTAAACCGTTTGACAGGAGACTGGAAAGATTTGTACGCAGCCGCGGTGGCGCTGGTGCGCTACCACATCAATGCGGGTGTGAGTCCCAACTATCAGCACCCCGAAATCATGTGGCCCCCTCGTGGTCAGCTTTATCCAAGGCCATAGCGAGGTTGCGCACTATCTTCTGGAGCATGGCGCCGACCCGCATCTGCGCGCGGAGTTTGATAGCATCACCCCTCTGCAGGCGGCCCGAAAGCATGGGCGCACGGAATTTGTGAAACTGCTTCGTCATCGCGGCGCAAAGGACGAGCGCCAGCCATTCTGGTGGCGTTGGCTGCCGATCTGATCTGCGATTGGCGGTATGTATTGCAGCGCGCTCGCATGTACCGGCGTGCGCAGCCGATGTCCTACCTGGTCTGGAACCGGATAATCCCGTCCGCCGCCAATTCCCGCCGCAAGACCCCATCGAACCACAGCTTGTGCAGATGCGCCAGCGCTTCGCCCAATGCAAACGTCAACTGGTGCGCATCCAGCGGCCGCGGAAACATGATCGGCACGATATCGGCGGCTGAGCAGGGCGTTGCGCAGGCATCGACCACTTCCGCCAGCCGCGCCGCATGATGGTCTGACAACTGGGAGATGCGGGTATGCAAGCCTCGAAACGGTCTGCCGTGCGACGGCATCACGAAAGTGTTGCTCGGCAGGTCGTTGAATTTTGCCAGGGAATCGAGATATTGCTGCACCGAATTGGCTTCAGGTTCGATGGCAAACACCGACACGTTGGTCGAAATGCGCGGCAACACCATGTCGCCGGCAATCAGGACATTCAGTTTTTCGCAATACAGCGCCGCATGTTCCGGCGAGTGGCCGAACCCGGTGATTACGCGCCATGCATTGCCGCCGATGCTCACCTGCTGTTTATCCTGCATGCGCCGGTAGGCGACCGGCACCGACGGCACCAGGTTTTGGTAATGGCTCTTGCGGCCCTTCATTTTTTCCAGCATGTCCGGGTCGTTCAGGCCGTGCCGCTGAAAGTGCGGCAGCATCGCGGTGCCATCCACGCCGGGCAGCGACGACGACATCATGCGCGCGAACGTATATTCTCCGGTGGTCATCCACAAGGGCACATTCCAGCGCGTGCATAGCCAGTCCGCCAGTCCGACGTGATCGGGATGGCAATGGGTCGCGATCACGCGCACCACCGGCAGGCCGCGCAAATGGGTCGAAAATACATTTTCCCACGCGGCACGGGTATCTTCGCTGGCAATGCCGCAGTCAACCACGGTCCAGCCGCGCACCGGTCCGTTTTCCGTATCGAACTCGTCTTCCAGCAGCCACAGGTTGATATGGTTCAGTGCGAACGGCAATCCCATGCGCAGCCACAGCATGCCCGGCGCGACTTCCAGCACCGAGCCGAGTTCGGGCAAGTTGTCGCCCAACGGATATTCGAGTTGTGATTCAAGCGGATTCATGGGCATGCCTTGTCGGATACTGTCGAGGTTCACATTTGCGGCGTACGCGCCTACAATAGCCTTGACGTTAACGTAAAGCGCCATTCTAAACACAAACCCTTATTCCTGTTGAGCACACGCCAAAACCATGCCGACCTATACCATCACTGAATTGGCGCGCGAATTCGATATCACGCCGCGCGCAATTCGTTTCTATGAAGATCAGGGGTTGATCAACCCGAAGCGCGAAGGCACCGGCGGGCGCACCAGAGTGTACTCGGCGCGCGAGCGTACGCGCCTCAAGCTCACGCTGCGCGGCAAGCGGCTCGGCCTGACGCTGTCGGAAATCAAGGGCTTGGTGGATATGTACGAGTCTCCCAAGGATTCAGCCGCGCAGTTGAACCGGTTTCTCGCGGTGCTGGCGCAACACCGCGAAATGCTGGAGCAGCAGCGCGAGGATCTGGAAGTGACATTGGCGGAAATCGCCGCGCATGAAGCGCAATGCCGGCGCATGCTCGAAGGAGGCAAGGCGGCCAAGGCAAAGACCGCTGCCAAAAAAACGGCGACGGCTCGATCCAGGCAAGCCGCATGAGCAGCGACAGAGCGGTTTTGCTTTACGTTTACGTAAACGTCAATTGAGCGTATGATTTCGGCTGACATGCCGCTTGCGCGGGACGATATGCAAAATTGCCGAATAGCGTCATTCCGAGAAGCATCGCGACGAGGAATCTCAAATTTTCGCAGCGGTGCAACCGTTTGAGATTCCTTTCTCCGCTCGGAATGAAAGCTTTTTAGCCGCTCCTAAATTTCCTGAAAACATGGGGACATCATGACCGATTTACCAGGCTTGAGCTTTGACCACGGCGAAGACATTGCCGCGCTGCGCGACACCGTTAAACAATTCGCGCAAGCGGAGATTGCGCCGCGCGCGGCGGAAATCGACCGTAGCGACCAGTTCCCGATGGATCTGTGGAAAAAGATGGGCGACCTGGGCGTGCTGGGCGTGACCGTCGACGAAGAATACGGCGGCACGGCGATGGGCTATCTGGCGCACATCATCGCGATGGAAGAAATTTCACGCGCCTCGGCATCGGTCGGGTTGTCGTATGGCGCGCATTCCAATTTGTGCGTGAACCAGATCCGCCGCAACGGCACCGAACAGCAAAAAAAACAATATCTGCCGAAACTGATCTCCGGCGATTACATTGGCGCACTGGCGATGTCGGAACCGAATGCCGGATCGGATGTGGTCAACATGAAGCTGCGCGCCGAATGGAAAGGCGATCGCTGGGTATTGAACGGCACCAAGATGTGGATCACCAACGGGCCGGATGCCGACGTGCTGGTGGTTTACGCGAAAAGCGACATTGAAGCCGGTCCGCGCGGGATGACCGCTTTCCTGATTGAAAAGAATTTCAAGGGTTTCAGCGTTGCGCAAAAACTCGACAAGCTCGGCATGCGCGGCTCGCACACCGGTGAGCTGGTATTCCAGGATTGCGAAGTTCCGGCCGAAAATATCCTGGGCGGTATCGGCAAGGGCGTCAATGTATTGATGTCCGGTCTCGACTACGAACGCACTGTATTGTCCGGCGGCCCGTTGGGCATCATGCAAGCCTGCATGGATGTGGTGGTGCCGTATATCCACGATCGCAAACAGTTCGGCCAGCCGATCGGTGAATTCCAGTTGATGCAGGGAAAAATCGCCGACATGTATTCGACCATGATGGCGTGCAAGGCTTATGTGTATGCGGTCGGGCAGGCATGCGATCGCGCAAAGACGCCGGAAGCGGTGCGCGCATTGCGTAAGGATGCGGCCGGAGCAATCCTGTATTCCGCAGAAAAGGCGACCTGGATGGCGGGAGAAACCATCCAGGCTCTGGGCGGCAATGGGTATATCAACGAATATCCGGCAGGACGCCTGTGGCGCGATGCGAAGCTGTATGAAATCGGCGCCGGCACCAGCGAAATCCGCCGCATGCTGATCGGCCGCGAATTGTTCGCGGAGACCAAATAATGCGTCAAGTGTGAACATGACAACAACCGGTTCCGCCCAAAAAGGCATGGAAGCCGCAAATCCGTACTATAAGACAGCCGTCGAACGCATATTCCACGATGCCGCCTTCATTGGCGATGTCGGTATCGAATTAATCGATTGCGGCCCCGGCTGGTGCGAAACCAGGCTGATTATCGCGCCGCGCCATCTGCAGCAAACGGGTGTGATTCATGCCGGGGTGCAGACGACGATTGCCGACCATACCGCGGGCGGCGCCGCGATAACCCTGATGCGCGAAGGCGAGCATGTATTGACCGCCGAGTTCAAGCTCAACCTGCTGCGTGCGGGGCAGGGCGGGTCGCTATGGTGCCGGGCGCAAGTGCTGAAGCCCGGCCGAAGCCTGAGTTTTGTCGAGTCGGAAGTCTATGCGGTGACAGGCGAGGAAAGAATCCTGATCAGCAAATTGACGGCAACCATGGCAGTCATGCGAAAAAGATAAGCTTTGCCGCGGCATTGCGTGATGGGAAGCCCGAAACAGGCTCCCGAAAATTGATTGGATGTTCTGGAAAAGAGGGCAATTCCGATGCTATTTCCTGAAATATCGACGCCGGTGGAGTCCCACTATCGCGGATTTCGCTACACTAGCGGGCTGGAACCCCCGTTAAGGTAAAACAATAATGCAAGCTGCATTTCCCAAACTGTTGTCTTCGCAAATCGCGTTCGATATCGCGCGCACGATGCTTGACGGCTTTGACAAGCATTACCGGCTGTTCCGCCAGGCCAGCCGCACGGCCAAATGGCATTTCGAGCGGAGCGACTGGAAAATCGCGCAAATCGAAGCCAGGGAGCGGATCGCGTTTTACGACAAGCGCGTGCAGGAATGCGTCCAGTCCCTGGAAGACGAATACGATAAGGACGAATTGACCGACGATGTGTGGCGCGAGGTCAAGCTGCATTACATTGGCTTGCTGACCGACCACAAGCAACCGGAACTGGCGGAGACCTTCTTCAACTCGGTATGCTGCAGTATCCTGCATCGCACTTATTTTCATAACGACTTCATTTTCGTGCGCTCGGCGGTATCGACCGAGTACCTGGAGCCTGACGAGCCGGCGCCGACTTATCGGGTCTACTATCCCGCCAAGGATGGGTTGCGCTACACGCTGACGCGCATCATCAACAATTTTCAGTTGAAATGTCCGTTCGCCGATCTGGACCGCGATGTGCGCCTGGTCGAAGAGCGCTTGAAGAAAGTGTTTGGCCCGGAACAGCCTGAAGCCAATCATCAGATCCAGGTCTTGGCCAGCCTGTTTTATCGCAACAAGGGCGCTTACATTGTTGCCAAGGGCATTAACGGCAACTGCGAGCATCCCTTCATCATCCCGATCCTGCACAATCGCAAAGGCGATCTGGTGCTGGATACGGTATTGTCCGATCCGGCGATGATCGCAGTCCTGTTTTCTTTTACGCGCGCCTATTTCATGGTCGATATGGAGGTGCCGTCGGCCTATGTGCATTTCCTGCGCAGCATGATGCCGCGCAAGCCGCGCAGCGAGATTTACACGATTCTCGGATTGCAAAAGCAGGGAAAGGCGCTGTTTTATCGCGATTTCCTGCACCACCTGCGCCATTCCTCCGATCATTTCGAGAGCGCGCCAGGGATCCGCGGATTGGTCATGGTGGTGTTCGCGCTGCCGTCGTTTCCCTATGTATTCAAGGCGATCAAGGATCACTTTCCCGCGCCGAAAGAAACCACCCGAGCCATCGTCAAGGAAAAATACCTGCTGGTGAAAAACCATGACCGGGTCGGACGCATGGCCGATACACTTGAATATTCGAACGTGGCGTTTCCCCGCAACCGATTTTCCGATGAATTGTTAGCCGAACTGAAACAGGTGGCGCCGTCGATTGTCGAAGAAGAAGGCGAGCAGATCATTATCAAGCATGTATATATTGAAAGACGCATGGTGCCGCTCAATATCTGGTTGACCAACGCGGAAAAGCGCGGCGACGAGGAAGCGATCGAGCATGCAATCATCGAATACGGCAACGCGATCAAGGAAATGGTTGGCGTCAATATCTTTCCCGGCGACATGCTGTACAAGAATTTCGGCGTCACTCGCAATCGCCGCGTCGTGTTTTATGACTATGACGAAATCGAATACATTACCGATTGCAATTTCCGCGCGATTCCGGTGGCGCGCAACGAAGAGGATGAAATGTCCGCGGAGCCTTGGTATCCGGTGGGTCGGCACGACGTGTTTCCGGAACAATTCGATACCTTCCTGCTCGGCAATCCAACCGTCAGGAAATATTTCATGAAGCACCATGCCGATTTGCTGACCCCGCAATTCTGGCAAATGCGCAAGCAACGAATCATTGAAGGGCATGTCGAGGATGTGTTTCCGTATCCGCAGGAATGCCGCTTCAGTTATCAACCTACTACGTCAACCCCGGCAGCGGAAGCTGCTTAATTCTGGAGAAACAACATGAACGACCCTATTGTTATCGTCGGCGCGGCACGTACCCCGATGGGCGCCTTTCAAGGCGATTTTTCTACATTGTCGGCCAGCGATCTCGGCGCGGTCGCGATTCGTGCAGCGGTCGAGCGCGCCGGCATTGCACCGGACCAGGTGCAGGATGTGCTGTTCGGTAATTGCCTGATGGCGGGCCAGGGACAGGCGCCTGCACGGCAGGCAGCGATCAAGGCCGGCATCCCGACTTCGGCCGGCGCCGTCACGATGTCGAAAATGTGCGGTTCGGCAATGCAGGCCGCGATGTTCGGCTACGACTCGATCGTCGCAGGCACCAATGAAGTCGTGGTTGCGGGCGGCATGGAGTCGATGACCGGCGCGCCTTACCTGATTCCAAAAGCACGCGGCGGTTATCGGATCGGCCACGCGATGATGTACGACCACATGATGCTGGACGGTCTGGAAGACGCTTACGAAAAAGGCCGCTCGATGGGCACCTTTGCCGAAGAATGCGTCGACAAGTATAAATTCTCCCGCGCGGACCAGGATGCATTCGCGATTGAATCGGTCAAGCGCGCGCAAGCCGCAACCAGCGACGGTTCCTTCAAATGGGAAATTGCACCGGTGACGGTGTCCGGCCGCGGCGGCGATGTCGTGATCGACAAGGATGAAGGCCCGCTGAAGGCCAAGCTCGACAAGATTCCGACCCTGAAGCCGGCATTCAAGAAAGACGGCACCATCACCGCCGCATCGTCGTCGTCGATCAACGACGGCGCCGCAGCGCTGGTATTGATGCGCGAATCGACCGCGAAAAAACTCGGCTGCACCCCGATTGCAAAAATTATCGGCCATGCACGGCATTCGCAAGCGCCGAACTGGTTCACCACCGCCCCGGTCGGCGCGATTGAAAAGCTGTACAAGAAAACCGGCTGGAACAGCAAGGAAGTGGACCTGTTCGAAATCAATGAAGCATTCGCGGCGGTGCCGATGGCGGCGATGGCCGAACACGACATTCCGCACAGCAAGGTCAATATACATGGCGGCGCATGTGCACTCGGCCACCCGATCGGCGCATCCGGCGCCCGCATCATCGTCACGTTGATCGGCGCGTTGAAAAAAACCGGCGGCAAGCGCGGCGTGGCGGCGTTATGCATCGGCGGCGGCGAAGCCACCGCGATGGCAATCGAGCTGGTATAAGGCCGATCAATGTCAACCGCTCTGATCATCGGCGCCTCGCGCGGCATCGGTCGCGAACTTACCCGCCAGTTGCTTGCCGCAGGCTGGCAAGTGTTTGCAACCGCGCGCGACGATGCCACGGTCGCCGCGCTGCAGGCGGAGGGTGCGGCCGCGCTCAATATCGATGTAACCAAACCCGAAGCGCTGGCGGCGCTCGGATGGAAGCTCGATGACGTGAAACTGGATCTGGCGGTATATGTCGCCGGCGTATCAGGCCCCCGGGCCGGTTCGTCGGCACCGCCTACGGCCGCCGAATTCGACGCCGTGATGCATGCCAATGTGCTGGGCGCGATGCAATCGGTGCCGCTGATTGCACCGCTGGTCGAAGCCGCGGCCGGAAAGTTCATTTTCATCAGCAGCATCATGGGCAGCATTGCGGAAACGCAGGGGAGCAGTGTCTGGACTTACCGCACATCGAAGGCGGCGCTCAACATGGCAGTCAAGGCGGCTGCATTCGATTATCCGAAAGCGACCATGGTGGTGATGCATCCAGGATGGGTGCGCACCGACATGGGCGGACCGAATGCATCGATCTCGGTGCAGGAAAGCGTGGATGGAATGCGGCGGGTGATTGAAACGCTGAGTATCAAGGACAGTGGAACGTTCTGGAATCAGGCGGGGGAAAAATTGCCGTGGTGAGAGCCGGCGCGGCAATCGCACGTCGACAAATACTTGTGCCGGAAATCTGGATCCGCCCTCTCGACTTGTACCAAACAAGAGCTTAAGGCCGATATACAAATACCCTGTCATTCCGAGCATAGCGAGGAACCTCAAGCGTTCGCAGAATTGTCGAGGGTTGAGATTCCTTGCTATGCTCGGAATGACAGTCAAGAAGTAATTGCGCCGGATTGGCATCTAACTTACTTGACCGAATTCAACTAACAAGCACACTCATGGTCCTGTCCGAACAACATGAAATGATCCGCGATGCGATCCGCGCATTTTCGCAGCAGCGGCTCGCGCCCAATGCGGCGCGCTGGGACAAGGAGCATCATTTTCCGCAAGAAGAGCTGCGCGAACTGGCCGCACTCGGCGCCTATGGCGTAGCGGTGCCGGAAGAGCTGGGTGGAGCCGGTCTCGACTATGTATCGCTGGCGCTGGTGCTTGAAGAAATTGCGGCAGGCGATGGCGGGACCTCGACCGTCATCTCGGTCAACAATTGTCCCGTGTGCAGCATCGCGATGATGTACGCCAATGCCGCGCAAAAGGAGCAATGGTTACGGCCATTGGCGCAGGGAAAAATGCTCGGTGCATTTTGCCTGACCGAGCCGCATGCGGGCAGCGATGCGTCGACCCTGCGCACCACCGCCACCCGCGACGGCGATCACTATGTGCTGAACGGCGTCAAGCAATTCATCACCAGCGGCAAGTATGCGAATGTCGCGATCGTGATGGCGGTGACCGACAGGGAAGCGGGCAAGAAAGGCATCAGCGCATTCTGGGTGCCGACCGAGTCGCCGGGCTACATCGTTGCGCGCCTCGAAGACAAGCTGGGCCAGCATTCGTCGGACACCGCGCAAATCCTGTTCGAGAACTGCCGCGTACCGGCGCAAAACCTGATCGGCGACGAAGGGCAGGGCTACAAAATCGCATTGTCGGGCCTGGAAGGCGGGCGCATCGGCATCGCATCGCAGGCGGTCGGCATGGCGCGCGCCGCATTCGACGCGGCATTGGCATATGCGAAAGAACGCACCAGTTTCGGTCAAACGCTGTTCGAGCATCAGGCCGTGCAATTCAAGCTGGCCGACATGGCGACGCAGATTGAAGCGGCGCGCCAGTTGATATGGCACGCGGCGAGCATGAAGGATGCGGGCAAGCCCTGCCTGAAGGAAGCCGCAATGGCAAAGCTGTTTGCCAGCGAAATGGCCGAGCGGGTTTGTTCCGACGCGATCCAGATTCATGGCGGCTACGGTTATGTCAGCGATTTCCCGGTGGAGCGGATTTATCGCGATGTGCGTGTGTGCCAGATCTATGAAGGCACCAGCGATATTCAAAAAATCCTGATCGGGCGGGCGCTGGCTTGAGCATGCTGAAAATTCATGGGAGGCGGTCATGAAGAACGGCAAAATCCAACATCAAGGGAAATAGTCATGCCGATGCTAAAAGGGTACAAGGCGCTGGTCGATGAAGCCATGGCCCAAGTCAGGACTTACAGCGTTGACGAAGCAAAGGCAAAGCTCGCCGATCCCGATGTGCAATTCGTCGATGTGCGCGATGTGCGGGAGCTGGAACGCGAGGGCGTGGTGCCGGGTGCATTTTCCGCGCCGCGCGGCATGATCGAATTCTGGATCGATCCGGATTCGCCGTACTTCAAACCGGTGTTTGGCGAAGGCAAGGAATACATCTTTTTTTGCGCCGCGGGCTGGCGCAGTGCATTGACCACCAAGACCGTGCAAGACATGGGTTTGGAAAAGGTCGCGCATATCGAGGGCGGTTTCAGCGCATGGAAAGCCGCAGGCGCACCGATAGCGGAAAAGGCGAAAAAAGCCTGATGCTGCGGCTGAATCCGGTGTGCCGATGAAGCGCGCGCAAACCGCCGGCGCCTGCCCTTGCGGCGGCAGCGACTATGCGGCCTGCTGCGGGCGTTTTCATGAAGGCGCGCTGCCGGACACCGCCGAGCAATTGATGCGTTCCCGTTACAGTGCCTATGCGCTGGGTTTGATGGAATACGTGCACCTGACCTGGCATCCAGGTACGCGCCCGGCGCTGGCGGAATTGCGCAATGATGCCGTGACCAAGTGGCTCGGACTTGAAGTAAAGAGGCATGCCGCAACGGGCGATGACGAATCGATCGTGGAATTTGTCGCGCGCAGCAAGAGCGGCGGCCGCGCACAGCGATTGCATGAAGTGAGCCGGTTCGCGCGCGAAGGCGGACAGTGGTTCTATGTGGATGGCAGTTTTCCGGAAGATGAAAAATAATGACGATTCTCGACTCGAAGTTGAACAGCCGCTCGGATGAGTTCAAGGCCAATGCCGCCGCAATGCAGGCCGTGGTGGATGACCTGAAAGCGAAGGTTGCGAAAATCGCCTTGGGCGGCGGCGACGATGCGCGCAAAAAGCACACCGCGCGCGGCAAGCTGCTGCCGCGCGACCGGGTGCAGATGCTGCTCGATCCAGGCACGCCGTTTCTCGAATTCTCGCAACTCGCCGCCTACGAGATGTATCACAATGCCGCGCCGTCGGCCGGCATCATCACCGGCATCGGCCGTGTCGCGAGCCAGGAATGCGTGATCGTATGCAACGATGCGACGGTCAAGGGCGGCACTTATTATCCATTGACGGTAAAAAAGCATTTGCGCGCGCAGGAAATCGCCGAGCAAAACAACTTGCCGTGCATTTACCTGGTCGATAGCGGCGGCGCGAACCTGCCCAACCAGGACGACGTATTTCCGGATCGCGATCACTTCGGCCGCATCTTTTACAACCAGGCCAATCTGTCCGCCAAGGGCATACCGCAGATCGCGGTCGTGATGGGTTCGTGCACCGCGGGCGGCGCCTATGTGCCGGCGATGAGCGACGAATCGATCATCGTCAAGGATCAGGGCACGATTTTTCTTGGCGGTCCGCCGCTGGTCAAGGCAGCCACCGGCGAAGTCGTCACCGCCGAGGATCTGGGCGGAGGCGATGTGCATACCCGTTTGTCCGGCGTGGTCGATCATCTGGCGCGCAACGACATGCATGCACTGTCGCTGGCGCGCAGCATCGTCTCCAATCTCAATCGCAAAAAAATCCATGAAATGGTGTTGCGCGATCCGGTCGAGCCAAATTTTCCGGCACAGGAACTGTATGGCGTGATCCCGGTCGATACGCGCAAGCCGTACGACGTGCATGAAGTGATCGCGCGCATTGTCGACGGTAGCGCCTTCGATGAATTCAAGGCGCGCTACGGCGCCACGCTGGTGTGCGGCTTTGCGCATATTTTCGGCATGCCGGTCGGCATCATCGCCAACAACGGGATCCTGTTTTCCGAATCGGCATTGAAAGGCACACATTTTATCGAGCTGTGCTGCCAGCGGAAGATCCCGCTGGTGTTCTTGCAAAACATCACCGGCTTCATGGTCGGACGCAAGTATGAAAATGAAGGCATCGCACGCAACGGCGCGAAAATGGTGACCGCGGTATCCACTGCGGCGGTGCCGAAATTCACCGTCATCATCGGCGGCAGTTTCGGCGCAGGCAACTACGGCATGTGCGGCCGCGGGTTCTCGCCGCGGTTTTTGTGGATGTGGCCGAATGCGCGTATTTCGGTGATGGGCGGGGATCAGGCCGCCAGCGTGCTGGCGACCGTCAAGCGCGACGGCATCGAAGGCAAGGGTGGCGCCTGGAGCAAGGAAGAGGAAGAAGCGTTCAAGCAGCCGATCAAGGATCAGTATGAACATCAGGGGCATCCATACTTCGCCAGCGCGCGGCTATGGGATGACGGCGTGATCGATCCGGCCGATACGCGCATGGTGCTGGGGCTGGGTTTGAGCGCGGCGCTGAATGCGCCGATCCCGGAGACGAAGTTCGGCATATTCCGGATGTGATGAATGGAAGGATGATCGTGAATTTCCAAACTCTTGAAGTGACCCGGCAGGGTTATGTCGCCAGCGTGGTGCTCAACCGGCCCGATGTGCGCAATGCATTCAATGAAACCACGATTGCGGAACTCATCGGCGCGTTTCGCGCACTGGGGGCCGAAGACGGCATTCGCGCCATCGTGCTGGCTGCGCGCGGCTCGGCATTTTGCGCCGGCGCCGACTTGAACTGGATGAAAAAAATGGCCGGCTACACGCGCGCCGAAAATCTGGCCGATGCGGCACAGCTGGCCGAGATGCTGCGCACCATTCATTCCTGTCCGAAACCGGTGGTAGCGAAAGTGCAAGGCGATTGTTATGCCGGCGGCATGGGATTGGTTGCCGCTTGCGATATTGCGGTGGCGGCCGAAGGCGTGAATTTTTGCCTGTCCGAGGTCAAGCTGGGTTTGATACCTGCGACAATCTCGCCGTATGTGATCAGGGCGATGGGTGAAAATGCCGCGCGCCGTTATTTCTTGACCGCCGAACGGTTTCCGGCGCAGGAGGCGCTGCGTGTCGGATTCGTACATGAAGTAACGGCGGCAGATGCACTGGATGAAAAAGTTGAGCACATTGTCAACGCGCTGGTGTATGCCAGCCCCAATGCGGTCAGGGAAGCCAAGCGTCTGGTGCACGATGTTGCCGGAATGGCGTTGACCGATGATTTGGTTGCCGATACGGTGGAGCGGATTGCCGACATTCGCGCGTCGGACGACGGGCGTGAGGGAGTAAGGTCTTTTCTGGAGAAGCGCAAACCGAGTTGGCTGGAGTGAACTGATGTTACTCCCCTCGCCCGCTTGCGGGAGAGGGGCCGGGGGAGAGGGCAATGCAACTGCTTGAACGTGCGAAGACACTCAGAAGCGAGCAAACGGAAGCCGAACAACGGCTGTGGTATTACCTGAGAGCGCATCGTTTCATGGATATGAAATTCAAGCGGCAAAAGCCGATAGGCCGTTATATCGTTGATTTCGTCTGTCATGAATCCCGTCTGATTGTCGAAGTCGACGGCGGTCAGCACCAGGAAAATGCTGGTTATGACCGGCGCAGAGATACATGGTTGCAAGAGCAGGGATATATCGTGCTGCGATTTTGGAATCATGAGGTGATGCAGCAGATCGAGAACGTACTGGAAGCAATTCGTCTGGCGGTTGAGCGTGCTTGTTCCCTCTCCCCCGACCCCTCTCCCGCAAGCGGGCGAGGGGAGCAAAGCAAGTAACTTACGTTCAGAATATTTTTGGAGCAGTTTTGGATTCAAGCAAACAAACCGACTGGGTCGCGCGCAGCCTGAAAAGCGTTTGGCATCCGTGCACCCAGATGCAGCATCATGAAACCGTGCCGCTGATTCCGGTCAGCCACGGTCGCGGTGCATGGCTGTATGACAGTGACGGCAAGCGCTACCTGGATGCGATCAGCTCCTGGTGGGTCAACCTGTTCGGCCATGCGAATCCGCGCATCAACGCCGCATTGAAAGACCAGCTGGACCGGCTGGAACACGCGATGCTGGCCGGTTTTACGCATGAACCGGTAATCACGTTATCGGAACAGCTGGCCGCGCGCACCGGCCATGTTCTTGGTCATTGTTTCTATGCGTCCGACGGCGCATCGGCGGTCGAGATCGCGCTCAAGATGAGCTTTCATGCGTGGCGCAACAGCGGTCAGACCGGCAAGCAAGAATTCGTCTGCCTGAAAGGCAGTTATCACGGCGAAACCATCGGTGCGCTCGCGGTGACCGATGTGCAATTGTTCCGCGATGCCTACGGCCCGCTGCTGCAGCGCTCGCACGTGGTTGCATCGCCCGACGCGCGCGCCGCAAAAGACGGTGAATCGCCGGCCGAGGTTGCGCGCCGTGCCGCGAAAGATCTGGAAACATTGCTGCAGGAACGTGCCGCCCACATTGCCGCCGTGATCATCGAACCGCTGGTTCAATGCGCGACCGGCATGGCGATGCACGATCCGGTGTACCTGACCGAAGTGCGCGCATTGTGCGATCGCTATCAGGTGCATTTGATCGCCGATGAAATCGCCGTCGGCTGCGGCCGCACCGGGACTTTCTTCGCTTGCGAGCAAGCCGACATCTGGCCCGATTTCCTGTGCCTGTCGAAAGGCATCAGCGGCGGCTATCTGCCGTTGTCGCTGGTGATGACACGCGATGCGATCTACGATGCGTTCTATCATGAAGATGTGACGCGCGGATTCCTGCATTCGCATTCATACACCGGCAATCCGCTGGCCTGCCGCGCGGCGCTGGCCACGTTGGCAATCTTCGAAGAAGACGATGTCATCAACCGCAACCGGATTAGCGCAGAACGGCTGACCGCAGCGCTCGCGCCTTTGGCAGCGCATCCGCGCGTGCAACATTTCCGCCGGCGCGGCATGATCTGGGCGTTCGATGCAATCGTCGACGATCCGGTTCAAGCCGCCACCTTTTCGCGCCGCTTCTTCACCACCGCGCTGGAGCAAGAGTTGCTGCTGCGTCCGATCGGCCGCACGGTTTACCTGATGCCGCCGTATGTGCTCGATGACGAAGAGATTGACGGGTTGGCGCGGCGCACCCAAGCGGTATTCGAACAGGTGATCGGGGATCGATCATGAAACTGCTGGACATGCTCAATCGCGAATTGCAAGCCCTTGATGTGCAGAATCTGCGCCGCAGCCGGCGCACCATCGATACGCCATGTTCGCCCCGCGTGCAAATCGACGGCCGGCCGATGCTGGCATTTTGCAGCAATGATTATCTCGGCCTGGCGGCGCATCCGGCCATCATTGCAGCCTTGCATGACGGCGCCGCACGTTATGGCGCCGGCAGCGGCGCATCGCACCTGATCAGCGGCCACTCGCGCGCGCATGCGTTGCTCGAAGAACGGCTCGCGAATTTTGCCGCACCGCATCTGGAGTCGGCAAGGGCACTGTATTTCAGTACCGGCTACATGGCCAATCTTGCGGTACTGACCGCGCTGACGGATCGCGATTCCGCGCTATTTTCCGAATCATTGAATCATGCGTCGTTGATCGACGGTGCGCGCTTATCGCGCGCGGCCGTGCAGATTTATCCGCACGGCGACATCGATGCACTGGGCCGCATGCTTGCCGCGAGTACTGCAAAGACCAAGCTTGTCGTAACCGACAGCGTGTTCAGCATGGATGGCGAGATCGCGCCGTTGCCGGAATTGCTGGCGCTATGCGAGCAGCACGGCGCATGGCTGATGGTCGACGATGCGCATGGCTTTGGCGTGCTGGGTGCGCATGGCCGCGGTGTGCTGGAGCATTTCGATCTGCGCTCGCCGTATCTGATCTACATGGGAACGCTGGGCAAGGCTGCCGGTGTCAGCGGCGCCTTCGTTGCCGCGCATGAAACCGTCATCGAATGGCTGGTGCAACGCGCCCGATCCTACATCTACACCACGGCAGCGCCACCGGCGCTGGCGCATGCATTGCTGACAAGCCTCGATATTATCGAAGGCGCCGACGGTGCGGCACGGCGACTGCATTTGCAAGCACTGACCGGACAATTCAAGAACGCATTACATCTTCAGAGCTGGCAGCGCATCGAATCGGACACGCCGATTCAACCGGTGGTCATCGGCCGCAACGACGATACCTTGCGTATCGCTGCCGCGCTGTATGCGCAAGGACTGTGGGTGCCGGCAATCAGGCCGCCGACCGTGCCGGCAGGCACGGCGCGCCTGCGCGTTACACTATCGGCGGCACATACCGCCAACGACGTGGTGCGGCTCTCCGCCGCGCTGAATCAACTTGAACAAGTACCGGAAATGGAGGCATGACATGACTGCAGCCTGTTCCTATTTTGTGACCGGCACCGATACCGAGGTCGGCAAGACCCTGATTTCATCGGCGTTATTGCATGTGCTGTCGCAACGCGGCTTGCGTGCCGCCGGCATGAAGCCGGTGGCGGCCGGCGCCGTAATGCGCGACGGCGTCTGGCATAACGACGACGTCGATAACCTGGCCGCCGCCGCCAGTCTGGCGCTGCCGCAGTCGCTGACGACACCGTACCTGATGCGCGAACCTGCCGCGCCGCATATCGCCGCCGCGCTTGAAAACATCGCAATTGATCTGCAGCATATCCGCAGCTGTTACGATCAGGTTGCCGCCGCAGCCGATGCGGTGGTGGTTGAAGGCGTCGGCGGATTCAGGGTGCCGTTGTCCGATCGTTTCGATACCGCCGATCTGGCGCAGCAGCTCGGGTTGCCGGTAATTCTGGTGATCGGCTTGCGGCTCGGCTGCATCAATCATGCACTGTTGACCGCCGATGCGATTGCCGCGCGCGGACTGACATTGGCTGGCTGGGTAGCCAACGGCATCGACCCGGAGATGCCGCATGCGGAAGCCAATGTCGACGCATTGGCGGCCAGACTCAAGGCGCCGCCGCTTGGCGCGTTACCATGGCTGCCGGTGCCGTCCGCGGTTGCTGCGGCAGACTTTCTCGATTTTTCGCGTTTGCCGGGCTGGCCCGGCACGCGTCCTGTTTCAACTTGATATAAGGAACATTGTTCATGTCGTCCCAACCTGTTTTATTTGTCCCGGGTACCAAAAAATCCGCCATCGCGGCGGCCCCTGCAAACAATGCATGGCCGGTCGAGGATATCGTCGCGCTGTTCGACTTGCCGTTCAACGACTTGCTGTTCCGCGCACAGCAGATCCATCGCGAGCATTTCGACCCGAGCGAAGTCGAACTGGCCACGCTGTTGTCGATCAAGACCGGCGGCTGTCCGGAAGACTGCGGCTACTGTCCGCAAGCGGCGCGTTACGACACCGGCGTCACCGCGCAGAAAATCCTGCCGCTCGATACCGTGCTGCAGGCCGCGCGCGAAGCCAAGGCGCATGGCGCCACCCGCTTCTGCATGGGCGCCGCATGGCGTGAACCGAAGGACCGCGATCTGGAACAGGTCGAAGAAATGGTGCGCGAAGTCAAGGCGCTCGGACTGGAAACCTGCGCCACGCTGGGCATGCTCGGTGCAGGACAAGCGGAACGGTTGAAGGATGCAGGGCTCGATTACTACAATCACAATCTCGATACCGCGCCGGAATTTTATGAAAACATCATTACCACGCGCGATTATCAAAACCGCATCGATACGCTGGGCCGCGTGCGCGGCGCGGGCATCAAGGTGTGCTGCGGCGGCATCGTCGGCATGGGCGAGTCGCGCCTGCAGCGCGCGGGATTGATTGCGCAACTGGCCAACATGGACCCGTATCCGGAATCGGTGCCGGTCAATCATCTGGTGCAGGTTGAAGGTACGCCGCTGCACGGTCTCGATCCGCTCGATCCGCTCGAATTCGTGCGCACCATCGCGGTGGCGCGCATCACGATGCCGACAGCGCGCGTGCGCCTGTCCGCCGGACGCCGGCAAATGGGCGAAGCGGTGCAGGCCTTGTGTTTCCTTGCCGGCGCCAATTCGATTTTCTACGGCGATAAATTGCTGACGACCGGCAATCCCGAAGTGGAAGAAGACCAGGCGCTGCTGGCCAAGCTCGGGCTGCACGCGAAGCATACGTTGGAACAAGCCAAGTGCGGTGACTGAGAAAGATAATTTCTTTCCCCTGTAAGGGGGAACAGAGTAAAACCGAAAACCTGACGCTCAACCATCAAGGAGCATGCGTGTTCACCAAAATCCTGATTGCCAACCGCGGCGAAATCGCTTGCCGCGTTGCCGCAACCGCACACCGGCTCGGCGTCAAAAGCGTCGCGGTGTATTCGGAAGCGGATGCCGGCGCCAAACATGTTGCCATATGCGATGAAGCAGTCCTGATCGGACCGGCGCCAGCCAAGGAAAGTTACCTGTGCGGCAACCGGATCATCGAAGTCGCATTGTCGACTGGCGCGCACGCAATTCATCCGGGTTACGGATTTTTGTCGGAAAACGCCGACTTCGCCGACGCATGCGCCAAGGCTGGCTTGGTCTTCATCGGCCCGCCCGCATCGGCAATCCGCGCCATGGGGTCGAAATCCGCCGCCAAGGGATTAATGGAAAAGGCCAACGTGCCGCTGGTGCCCGGCTATCACGGCGACAATCAGGACGCCGCATTCCTGAATCAACAGGCGGACCGGATCGGCTATCCTGTGCTGTTGAAAGCCAGTGCCGGCGGTGGCGGCAAGGGCATGCGCATTGTCGAGAAATCCGCCGATTTCACGGCAGCGCTCGCGTCGTGCAAACGCGAGGCGATCAGCAGCTTCGGCGACGACAAGGTGCTGGTCGAAAAATACCTGACGCGCCCGCGTCATATCGAAATCCAGGTGTTCGCCGATACTCACGGCAATTGCGTCTACCTGTTCGAACGTGACTGCTCGGTGCAGCGCCGCCATCAAAAGGTGCTGGAAGAAGCACCGGCGCCCGGCATGACGGAGCAGCGGCGCCGTGCGATGGGCAATGCGGCGGTCGCGGCGGCCAAGGCCGTCGGCTATGTCGGCGCAGGCACTGTCGAGTTCATCGCCAACCAGGATGGCTCGTTCTATTTCATGGAAATGAACACGCGGCTGCAGGTCGAGCACCCGGTGACCGAAATGATCACCGGCACCGATCTGGTCGAGTGGCAGTTGCGTGTGGCTGCGGGCGAGCCGCTGCCTTTGGCGCAAGAGCAACTGGCAATTAACGGTCATGCGATCGAAGCGCGGATTTATGCCGAGAATCCGGAGAAGGGGTTTTTGCCGTCGATCGGGACGTTGAGGCATTTGCGGGTGCCTGCGGGGGTGGAGTTTGGGTTGGGTGGTTTGTTGCAGAGTTTGAACGTGGCTGCTGTTGCCGGTGGTGGTGCGGGCAGCTTACCCTCTCCCCCTCCTCTGGGGCGGTCTGTCCGCGAATACGCGGACGGGCGTTCAGCGGCACGCGACATGTCGCTCGGAACCCCGCTTTACCCCTCTCCCTTAAAGGGAGAGGGTGAGATCGGAGCCGCAGGCGGCTATGTGAGGATCGATTCCGGCGTGCGCGAAGGGGATGCGATTTCGCCGTTCTACGATCCGATGATCGCCAAACTGATTGTATGGGGAAAGGATCGAGAGACAGCGTTGATACGCATGTCGCAGGCACTATCCGAATACCGGATTGTCGGACTGTCCAACAACACCGGGTTTCTCAAACGGTTGATCGAAAGCAAGCCGTTCGCAACGGCCGATCTGGACACCGGGTTGATCGAACGTAACCAGCATGAACTGTTTCCGGTTTTGCAACCGGTTTCGCTTGAGGTGCTGGCACTGGCCGCGGCGGCATTGCTCGACTCGGAACGGAACCGGACGCTGACCGCGAACGATCCATGGGCCGACGCCAGCGGCTGGCGTATGAATGGCGCATTGCAACGGCAGCTTGATTTTGCCGACGATGCACATGCGTATCCGGTGCAGGTTGGCTATCTGTCAAGCGGATGGACCATCAGGCATCGCGATGCATCTACGACGATGACCGTGCTCGGACGCGATGCGGATAACTTGATGATCAAGCTTGACAATGAAACCGTGCATGGCAATGTAGTGCGTGACGGCGACGTTTTTCATGTATTTATCGGCGGCATGCATCATGTGCTGCCTTATACCGATCCGATGGCGCATGCCGGTGAAGCAGAAGCTGAAGGCGGCCGCCTGACGGCGCCGATGCCGGGCAAGATTGTCGCGGTTCTGGCCGCCAAGGGTGGGACGGTCGAGAAAGGCGCGCCACTCCTGATCATGGAAGCAATGAAAATGGAACATACGATTGCGGCGCCGGTCAACGGCGTGGTTGAGGAAGTGCTGTATGCAGTCGGCGACCAAGTCGTGGAAGGGGCGCAATTGCTGGTGTTTAAACCGGATTGAGGCTTTATCGCGATTTGGGCTTCCGACCCCAGCCATCAACGAATCTCCTAACAGCGTAAACAAACCATTTCATGCGTATTCTCGTCCACACAACCGGCAGCAGCCCCGATCCCTGGATCGCCGAAATACGCAATGAATTCCCGCAGGCGCAGGTGCGTGCCTGGCACGAGGGTGACAACGATCTGGCCGATTACGCAATCGTCTGGAAGCCGCCGCTTGCGATGCTGCAGCAACATTCCGAATTGAAAGCGGTATTCAACGTCGGAGCTGGTGTCGATGCGATCGTGGAATTCGGCGATGCGTTGCCGAAAGATCTGCCGATCGTGCGGCTCGACGACGCGGGCATGGGCGTGCAGATGGCGGAGTACGTGACGCATGCGGTGCTGCGCTATTTCCGCCGCTTGAATGAATTTGACATGCAGAACCGTGCCGCGCAATGGCGCTTTCTCAAACCGCATGACAAGAAAAATTTCGCGGTCGGCATTCTCGGGCTGGGCGTGCTGGGCACGCAGATCGCCCGGGCGCTGGCGCATTTCGGCTTTCCGATCAACGGCTGGAGCCGAACCAAAAAAGATGTTCCGGGCGTGCGCTGCTATTCGGGACCGGCAGGACTGGATGAATTTCTGCGCGTCTCGCGGGTCCTGGTATGCGTCTTGCCGCTGACTGCGGAAACTGCGGGATTGCTGAATGAGCTTGTACTCGGGAAACTACCGCAAGGCGCCTATGTGATCAACGTTGCGCGCGGCGCGCATCTGGTCGAGGAAGATTTGCTCAAGCTGGTGCAAAATGGGCATATTGCCGGCGCCACGCTGGACGTGTTTCGCGAAGAGCCGTTGCCGCCCGCGCATCCATTCTGGCAAGAGTCGAGAATTACCATCACGCCGCATATTGCGGCGTTGACATTACGCGGCGACAGCGTGCGCCAGATCGCTGGAAAAATCCGCGCACTGGAGCGCGGCGAACCGATCGCGGGCATCGTCGATCGTATCAGAGGATATTGACATGACTCAGTTTAGAGCGCCCAACATAGTGAAAAATCCCCCAGCCTGAAGCCAGGAACGTTGTCCGGGTCGTCGCACTCCTCTCCAAGTGTGCCGCATTATGCTAGGCACTCTAAATGGTTTGCCCAAGCGGGTAAAATTCGTCGAGGTCGGTCCGCGCGACGGGTTGCAAAATGAAAAGGAAACGATAGGCGCCGAAATCAAGATCGCGTCGGTCGGCCGCATCCCACACCGCTAGGATGTCCCGACCTTCCCCCTTTCAGAGAGGATGAGCTAAATTCTCTCCCTCGGGCAAGGGGGTAAACGAAAGTCGACGTCGGAAATTTTTTATCGTATTACGGAAATAAAAAGCAACTGCCGGTACCGTCAGCGATCAACATGAAACCGTATCGAAGACAAGACACCGGCAATCCTCAACCCCTGTCAATTACTGTTTGCTCTTGTACTCGCCGATCGCCTTGGAAAGGTCGCGATATTGTTCGCATGATTTGCTGCAGAGCGATTCCAGCGCTGCCAGATGTTTTTCTGCGTTAGGCAAATCCTTGACCAGCAGGTAGGTTTCTCCGATGTATTCATGTGCGCCGACATGGCCTGGATTCAGGCGCAATGAGATGCCGTAATGCTCGAATGCCTTGTCCAAATTTCCCTGTTTTCGATAGCTGTAACCCAGCAAATTGTGGATGTCGGCATTATTCGGCTCCAGTTCCACCGCCTTTTGCAGACTACTTAATGCGGGCTTCCACTTGTTGGCATCTAGCGATTTCTTAGCCTCGTCATAGTGGATTTTTGCCGTAGGGCTGGTTTGGTGTGACTCAAAGGGCACAGCATGGGCCGCGCATGCGTTAGCCAGGAGTAGTGCAGAGATAAAATATTTGAACATCGTGAATTTCCCGTTTAATGATGGTGCTTGCGGTGCCCAATACTGTGGCAGCAGATTAATAGCTGGATTTTTTACTCGTTGCAGGGGCAGGGCTACTACGGACCGCACTCCAGGTGCCACCAATGCCGTCGCCATTGATTTCACCTACTTTATCGCCTACGTAAAAATACAGTGGCTTGCCTTTCAATACCCATTGCTTGGCGCCATCGTCACGCGTGATCAGCGTCAGGTCGCCGTTTGGCTGGGCGCCTTCCTTGGCGACAAATGCCGGCCAGACTTTGATGCAGTCATTAGAACATTTGCTTTTATTGACTTCGTCTTTGGCGAAGACATACAGGGTACGTCCAGTGCTATCGCGCAGCACGCCGTTCGTTTCAGTGGTGGGGGCAGCAAACGCCAGCGTATTGAAGGCTAATGATATTGCAGCAATGATCAGGGTACGTTTCATTATTCTCTCCTTGGAGGTTATACAAAATATGAGGCAAGGGTTGCTTCATGAGGAGAGATACGTAAGCTTTGCGCTACTGGACGCACTATTTGTGAAATATTTTTAAAGCGCCTGACATAATGATTCTGAGGGGGCGCCCCATGCCTGCTATACCCTCCTCGCCGTACAGTCGACCGGTCAGCGTCGGTGCGCCTTGCCATCGTCATTATGTTAGGTGCTCATAATTTTTCACCAGATCTTGATGCAATGTCCGCTCAGGACAAAATCACCGCTGGGGGCGTTTGCCATGGGCGCGAGTTCATAACTCACGGCCAGCTTTGGCACCTTGGAAAAAATCTTTTCGGCTGGTGCGGCAAGGTGCAGTTGCGTTGCTTTCTCATTGGCGGGGACTACGCCGATAGGGACCGGTGCGCCATCAGTGGGCAATGCCCACAGCTGGGCGACCCGGCCGGGCGGAATATGCAGTGGGCGCAGGATTTTGACCGACAGTATCTTGCCGTGTCGCAGCGAGCTGGCAGCCAAGACTGGGGCGCCGGCTGCATCGGTGAGCAAGCCGACATAGCTGGCGGCCAGGACATTCGAGCTTGCTTCCATATGGAGCAACTGCGGCATTTGCTGAATCAGCCCTGCCGCCAGCACCACGCCCAGACTGAAGGCGAATGCAGGCTTGAGCCAGGCGGCGTAGCTGCCGGCAATTTTTTCCAGCCAGCCGGGCGCAGCTACTGGGGGGCGGGGCCGCGTGCGGACTGCAATCGCTTGCCATAGCCGGGCCGGCGGCGACACTGGCGCAATGGATTGATTCAGCGGCACTAAACGCGTCTGCCATTCCGCGACGGCTCTTTGTGCCGCCATGGAATCGGCCAATACGCGACTGAATCGCTTGCGTGCACCGGCGCTCATGGTGCCAAGTACATATGCGGCAGCGAGCTTGTCCAGCAGCTGGGGGCGGTTGTAATTCATGGCATTCTCAAATTTCCGCTGGCACGGTATAGGCGCAGTCCAGGCATTTTTTTAACTTTTCCAGACCGCGGCGTAACCACGCCTTGACCGTGCCGAGCGGCGCTTGAAGATGCGTTGCCAGCTCGGCATGGGTCAGGCCATTGTAATAAGCCAGTGCCAGGCATTGACGTTGAGCCCCATCGAGTGCGGCCATGCAATGTTGCAAATGCATTTTTTCGGCAGTTTGCGAAAACAGTTCATGCGGGCCGGCACTTTCATCCGCGATCTGGTGCATGAAATCTTCTTCATCGTCCGTCAGGAAGGCAGTCGATTCGTCCGCCAATTTGACGTGACGCAGCCAATCCAGCGCCTTGTTGCGCACCACGCTGATGAGCCATGTCATCGGACTGGCAAGGCCGGCGGCATAGCTGCCGGCCTGATTCCAGACATTGACATAGGCTTCCTGCAGTACCTCTTCGGCGCGATCCGGTCGCTTCACTATATGCAACGCGATGCCAAAGAGATGGGCCGAGGTCAGGCCATACAGCTGTTCAAACGCGCGATGATCATGCAGCGCGACACGTGATAACAGGTGCGTCAGATGGTCGTTTTGGGGAGGTGCAGAGGCCATAATGAATAAGTGGGAATTTTTTAAAAGTAGCCTGTCAGAACGGAGCATCTTCATTGTGCAGGCGCCATGCCAATGCTTGGCGCCTGAAAGCACGCATTGCATGAAATTCTGCTGATTGCCGTGCATCAAATCACATTATTGCCGAACGGGCAATCGGAATTTCTGCAAGCAATTTCTGGAGGTTTCGTCATTGGACCCGATAAAATTTGTCCGGGAATGCGGATGGCTTCATTCGTCAATGAGTTGAGTGGGTGTCCAAGCCGTGCACACACAGCAGCGGCATTTGCTGGCGCAATGGCATTGCTACGAGCGAGAAAAACGGCTAAACCGGCCGAAGCGGCTACGCCTGCATCGGACTCAGGCGCAATCCTGTCGATCATCAGTTTGTCCGCATGGGTGCAGGCAATGAAGGCCTTCAATTGATCAGATTCGATTGGGTGGCCAAAAGGGCGGAAAACGCCAGGCAATGTTTAGCTAGCATGCTGTAAAATTTTATTAATGGTGCCGCAACGGTCGTTTTTTTTATTAATAGTGGCACGCGACAGATTTGGTGTGACAGGATAAGTGAAATTCGTTATATAAATCAAAGGCGCAAATTTCATGAATCGAGTTTTCGACATTATTTCCGGCGTGCGCTGTTACGCTGGCCAGGTCGGCCTCGATGAGTTTTCGAGCGCCGCATATTGCGGCGTTGACCTTGCGCGGCGACAGCGTGCGTCAGATCGCCGGAAAAATCCGCGCACTGGAGCGCGGCGAACCGATCGCGGGCATCGTCGATCGCATGAGAGGATATTGACATGAGCAGTCAGAATGATTTTCCCAGGCGCGTAAAAATCGTCGAAGTCGGTCCGCGCGACGGCCTGCAAAACGAAAAGGAAACGATAGGCGCCGACATCAAGATCGCGCTGGTCGATCGCCTGACGCAAGCCGGATTTCCCAACATCGAAGCGGCGTCGTTCGTGTCGCCGAAATGGGTGCCGCAGATGGCGACTTCCGCCGAGGTAATGGCCGGCATCGCGCGCAAACCAGGCGTCATCTACTCTGCCCTGGTGCCGAACATGAAAGGCTTCGAACCGGCACTCGCGGCGAAAGCCGACGAGATCGTGATTTTCGGTTCCGCATCGGAAGCGTTTTCACAAAAGAACATCAATTGCTCGATTGCCGAATCGATCGAACGTTTTCGCGACGTCGCGCAAGCGGCCAAGCAGCACGGATTGCGCTTGCGCGCTGCCGTCAGCTGTTCGTTCGGCTGCCCGTATCAGGGTGACGTATCGCCGGAAAGCGTGGCCGACGTGGTGCAACGCCTGCGCGATCTGGGTTGCGATGAAATCGATATCGCCGACACGATCGGCGTCGCTACGCCGCGCAAGGTGCACACCGTGATGCAGCGCCTCGCCAAGGATTTCCCGATCGATCGGCTGGCCGGCCATTTCCACGATACCTACGGGCAAGCGGTGGCCAACGTGTATGCGAGCATGGAAGTCGGCGTATCGATCTTTCATTCCTCGGTTGCGGGCTTGGGCGGCTGTCCGTATGCGAAAGGCGCGACCGGCAACGTATCCACCGAAGATGTACTGTATCTGATGCAGGGACTCGGCATCGAAACCGGCATCGATCTGGATACGGTAGTCGATGCGGGACAATTCATATCGCAGCATCTGGGGCGCAAGGCGGTCAGCCGCGCCGGCAACGCGATCTTTGCCAAGCGCCAGAGCTGAAAAATCCGATAGCCTGCTGAAGACGGCTCGATGGCAGAATTCAAACAAAAGAGGGTTTCGAGTGAACCTGGTGTATCGTGTGCTACACCCATTATTTTATAAAGAGACACAAATGAATACAATCAAGGTAACCGCACTCGCACTCATCATCGCCGGCGCGCTGGCGCTGGCCTACGGCGGGTTCAGCTATACCCAGGAAACGCACGACGTGAAACTGGGGCCGCTCGAATTTTCGGTGAAAGAGAAAAAGCAGGTCAATATTCCGATCTGGGCGGGCATCGGTGCCATCGTCGCTGGAGGCGTGTTGCTGGTAATGGGTAGCAAAAAGGGATAAATATTCCAAACCGATGCGCCTGTTCGCGGCATCGGCGTCGAATGGACATACGTGGTGCCGGAGCGCTTGACAGGGCGCAAATCGCCCTGAAATAAAATGGCGGTGCAAAACACACCAATGAAAGAATTCGATCCACGCTCCCATGTCGGCGCCATGCCGTCGCCATGTACCAGCATTTGCACCATGAACCCGCGCACAGGGCTGTGTGCAGGCTGCTTTCGCACCATCGATGAAATCATGCAGTGGAGCAGCGCAAGCGAGGAAGTCAAACGCACCATATGGATGGAAATCAAGCGTCGGCAAGATGGCAATTGAATTCTATCAATCTGAAAAACAGCCGTTAGCGCAGCATGCACGTCGTGGTTCAAACTGATATTTCAAATGAAAATGACTAACGCCGCCAATTTCCCCGCCACGATGCAGGTGCTGCAACGCGGCTGGCTGTCATCCAACAATATCGTATTCATTGGCCGGAATCAAACCGCACTAGTCGATAGCGGCTATCTGACGCATGCGCCGCAAACCCTGGCCCTGGTCGAACATGCGTTGCAGGGACGGCCGCTCGATTTGCTGGTCAATACCCATCTGCACTCCGATCACTGCGGCGGTAATACCGCGCTGCAACGCAGATACGCTTGCCGCACCGTGATTCCGGCGGCGGAAGCGGATAAGGTACGCGCATGGGATGAAGAGGCGCTGACGTACGCATCGACCGGTCAGCAATGCGAGCGTTTCACCTTCGATGACACGCTTGCGCCGGGCGATATGATCGAGCTGGGCGACCTCCACTGGCAGGTGCTCGGGGCACCCGGGCATGATCCGCACTCGCTGATTTTGTATTGTCCTCAAGAGCGCATCCTGATCTCTGCCGACGCATTATGGGAAAACGGATTCGGCGTGATCTTTCCGGAATTGGATGGTGAACCCGGATTCGCGGAAACGCGCGCGACACTGGAGCTGATCGAAACCCTCGATATCCGCATCGTCATTCCCGGTCATGGCGCACCGTTCACCGATGTGCCAAAATCGCTCAAGGCCGCGTTCTCAAGAATCGACTACCTTTCCGCCGACCCGGTGCGCAATGCACAGAATGCGATCAAGGTCTTGTTGAAATTTCTGCTGCTGGAGCGCCAGCGTATTGCATTGACAGAGGTATTGCAATTGATGACGGACATCCGGCTGTTCGCCAGCGCCAATCGACGCTACCTGCACCAGCCGGAAACGCAACTGGTGCAATGGGCGATTGACCAGCTGGTACGAACGGGCGCCGCGATGACCGAAGGCGATACGCTGGTTAATCGCGACTGATATTCCAAGTCAAAGGGTGCTGACGGTTTCCCTTGGAATGACGGTGTCGTTGATTACGCTGAGATGCCGATCAGCCCAAGGATAAAAATTCAACCCAGTTCCCATCCGGATCGGCGACGATCGCAATCCTGACGCCGGGACGGATCTCGCGTTCCTTCATCACGACCGTATGTCCCTGGCCGGCGCAGCTTTGCAGCAACTCACCCATATTGCTGACCGAGATGGTCCAGTAGCGATAACCGGTTGCGCCCTGAATGCCGCCCGGCGGCGCCACAGCCGGTGTCTCGTCCAAAACCACCAGTTTGATCATGCTCTCGCCGCACAGCATCTGATGCATGGTGCCGGCGCCGCCCGGCATCGGCATCTCGCGCAGGAACTCGAACCCGAGCACATCGCGATAGAACGCCAGCATCGCCGGCCCGTTGGTGGTGACGATGCCGAGATCGATCGATTGTTTGGTTAATTTAACGCTCATGTTCAATTCCTTACTGTGTGAGTGATAAAGCCTGTGTTGAAATATTGTCGATATCGATGGACGCGGGTAGCCGACATGCATCACGATGCTGCTTCCGAAAGCAGCAACATTCGGACAAGCATTCTAAGCTAAACTTGGTTTTGCGATGAAAACGCCACTTGTTTCCGCCATTCACAACGGTCCGCGCTATTCACGCCCGACGAACCGGGCCCGGTCGTCGTTTATATCCGCCATGCCCGGCAAGCGCAATGGGCAGGCGCCACGGAGGCCGACATGATGTACCGGCTGCTTGCAGATTTCGTGCTGATCATCCATTTCGCATTTGTTGTGTTTGCGCTGCTTGGCGGCTTGCTGGTCTTGCGATACAGGAAAATTTTGTGGTGGCATATCGTGGCGCTGTGCTGGGGCGTTGCCGTGCAATGGGCCGACTGGATTTGCCCGCTGACGCCGCTGGAAAATTATTTTCGTCGCATCGGCGGCGAATCCGGATATGCAGGCGGCTTCATCGAGCATTTCGTGCTGAAGGTTTTGTATCCTGAAAACCTGACGCTGGAATTGCGCTACGTGCTGGGGGCAGTGCTGATTGCAGTGAATATTGCGGTGTACTTGTATGTGATATTCGACAGACGGCGCCGAAGGCATTGCGTGTCATGAAAAATTTGGAATTGGGCGACCGCCTGTTTTTGATGCGGCCGCAATAAATCGGTTGGTTGAAATCGACAGCAAGCACATCTTTACACCGGCCGCGAAGCGGTTTCACCGCTCGCTGGTCCGTCTGCCGGTTGTAAAACTTTTTGCCGATCAACCCGATACAGGTTCGTCTGAATCGGGAACATCGGGAGGTAATTTCTGCATGTCTTCACGGCTGATGCGATGCGGCCTGTGTGGCGCTTCGGCCGTGTCACCCAGCGGTAGAACATGTTGATCACCCGATTGTTTCCGCCGGGATTCAGAACTACTGGCAGACTGCTTCCTGCTTCTATTCGGACTGGTTGTGTTCATTGCAAACTCCTTTTGTTCGCGTTATGAAACGGCATGCTGTTCCGGCAATCGCTGACGCATTCATACATTGCCTTATACTTTAGAGACCTCGTCTCGGTGCGAGTTCGCATGAATCGGCCACTCAATTGGCCGATAGCATGGGAGGTTGCAATTTCTAAAGTGGCAAATCAGGTGGTTAGCCGGAAGTCGATCAATCCACAACGAGAGAACGAATCAAGTGACTGAAATTATCAAGGCAAATCTGGAGAATCCAGAACATGCGCAAGCACTCGTGCAACTGATGAGCGAATACGCGCTTGACCCGATGGGCGGCGGGCAAGCGCTGTCGGATCATGTAAAAGCCAATCTCGCAACTGAATTGAATAAACGAAGATCGGTGCACGTCGTTCTCGCCTTGGTGGCTAAACAGCCGGCGGGGCTTGCGGTGTGCATCGAAGGTTTTTCGACATTTTCCTGCAAACCCTTGTTGAACATTCACGACATGATTGTTTCGCAGGCATTCCGCGGCAGAGGCTTGTCCCGGCTTTTGCTGCAAAAGGCGCAAGCCATTGCAATCGAACTAAGCTGCTGTAAAGTGACGCTGGAAGTGCTGGAGGGAAATCGCGTCGCGCAGGCAGCGTATCGCCGCGAAGGGTTCGCCGGTTATGAACTGGACCCGGCGATGGGTAAAGCAATGTTTTGGCAAAAGAAGCTGTAAACGAATATTGCTTCCGAAAGCACGATCAACGTCATTTTCCCGCGTGAGCATAATTGCATCAATTGTTTTCCTTTTAAGGGTGACCAAATGGCCAAAGAATCTTATTTCAGCCTGCAGCACAGCGAGTCGGTCGTTGCCGGCATGTCGGCAACGATATTCGCCGCCTATGTCCAGAACAAGGAAGTCAATGAACTCAATGAAGACGAATTTGTAAAGAAGGCGGTCGATATCGCGGTGAAGCTGGCAAGTTATGCCGACAAGGTAGTAAAAAGCGATGGCGAGTGGATGAAGCAGGAAGGCGGATCTTCGGCGATCCTCTAAGGAAGTCGAAAATCCCCAATGCCGTCATTCCTCGCTGTGCCCGGAATGACGAACGGATTATGCGCAGCAATTGCGGCAAGCCCCGGCTCGCGCCGGAACATAGGAGAATTCATGCTGACCTCGCAGCTGGACCACATCGTGATTGTTGCGCCTTCACTGGTGCAGGGCGTCGAATATGTACGCCAATGCCTGGGAGTGACGCCCCAGCCGGGCGGCGAACATCCGCGCATGGCAACGCACAACGCGTTGATTAAACTTGGCGATGAAATTTTTCTTGAAGTGATTGCGATCAATCCCGGCGCGCCCGGCCCTGCGCGTCCGCGCTGGTTCGAACTCGATCGCATGGACCGGAATGCCATGCCGCGGCTGGCGACGTGGGTTGCGCGAACCAATGACATTCACGCCGCCGTGGCGGCGTCGCCGGTTCCGCTGGGGAATATGGAGCCGATGACCCGCGGTGCGTTGAATTGGCTGATCACCATACCGGGCGACGGCAGCCTTCCGATGCACGGCATGGCGCCGACGCTGATCGAATGGCACAACGGGCCGCACCCGGCAATCAATCTTAAGGATCAAGGCTGCAGCCTGGTCAAGCTGGAAGGATTCCATCCGCAAGCGGACCGAATCGCGGAATTGCTGCAATCGATCGGGTTCAGCGGAAATTTTCCTGTGTATCCTATTGCGCAAGGCGAACCCCCGTACCTTGTCGCGCACATTCAGACACCGGATGGGCCGCGCGTTTTACGTGCCGCTTGATGAGGGAGCGGCAAGCGATTGCGCACGAACGCATTGATGCAACTGAACGGACTTCTAACCTGAAAGAACCAAAGCTCCATGAAAATCCGACTGAATCGCCTGGTTGTCCTCGCGTGCGCCATGCCGGCGATGTCCCTTGCGCATGCCCAGGAAAAATTGCTGGTTCAAGTGCCGGCAGTCTATGATGCACAAGCAATGGTGGGACGCAAAATCAGGGAGGAATGCGCGCTCGAAAACCTGCTCGGCAACCACGTGTATGAGCGCGTCAGTCAGAATTTCCCCGGCAGCCTGCAGATCAAGGATCCCGGTGCGGCAGGATCGGACAAGGTACTGCATCTCACGATTCTCAGCGTGCGCGGCGTTGGCGGCGGCGCATGGAGCGGACCGAAATCCATGACGATGCGCGCGGATCTTGTGCAAAACGGCAAGGTTCTCCAAACCACGATTAAAAAACGCTCGTCCACAGGCGGCGCTTTCGGCGCTTATCTAGGGACTTGCAGTATTCTGGAACGCGATGCGCAAGCGCTCGGAGTGGATGTTGCGCAATGGTTGAGCCGCGCGGCGCTTGCCGGTTCCGAACCTGTACCGCAAGCTGCGGCAGAACCGGACGCCGATGAAAAAAAGGCCGATTAACGGCAAATGCTCAACCGCGTAATTCCATCGAGTGTTGGATATTCGCCAATACCTTGCAGGATATTGCCCGCAAAGCCACGCCAGACGCCTGGACGGCCGTTGCCATTCGATCTTATTGATTCGGCCCGGAAAAGGTTCTATTTTTCGGGCTGCTATTCTCACCCTCTCCCTCTGGGAGAGGGCCGGGGGTGGCGCATGCGCCACGCCTGCGTAACGGTATTCGCATGCAAGCGAATACGCGCACTGCAAGTGAGGGGATCGGGTTCTAACTTTATTCGTTCCCGATCTATAGTGCTTGCTTAACAATTGGACTAACGCAATAATAAATTGGCAATAAGGCAATTCAAGCCTTGTGTCTTTTATTACACAAGTCGATGCTGCGCGTGTCCGGCCTGCGGCATTCCATGAAAGCATTCATACCGTAGAGGAAAAGATGGCTGATATTTCTGTTCAGAGCACTTACCCGGGATCCCAGGTCACCCGGCTCAAGCCGAGAGTCTTGCTGGTGGACGATCAAATGACCATCATCCAGATTGTGCGCGGGATGGTGGGCGAGCAGCCGGATATTGAATTTCATTATGTCGATTCGGCCGCCGCCGCGGTGCAGAATGCAATCGAACTCAAACCAACCGTGATCCTGCAAGACTTGTCGATGCCCGGCATCGATGGCTTCGAGCTGGTGCGTCAGTATCGCGCCCATCCGGAAACCGCCGGTGTGCCGGTCATCGTACTGTCCGTCGCGGAAGATCCGAAACTCAAAGCGCGGGCGTTTGATGTCGGCGCCAACGATTATGTGGTCAAGCTGCCGGACCGGCTTGAGTTGCTGGCGCGTATCCGTTATCACTCCACGGCTTACACCGCCGGATTGGAGCGCGACGAAGCATTCCATTTTCTGCGCGAGAGTCAGCAAAAGCTGGCCGAAGCCAATCTGGAACTACGCAAACTGGCTGCCGTCGATGCGGAGCTGCAAAAACTCGCCGCGCGCGATGCGCTGACCGGCCTGGTGAACCGACGCCGCTTCGATGATGTATTGAGAGCCGAATGGCCGCGCGCACAGCGCGATAAATATCCAGTGTCGCTGCTGCTCTGCAATGTCGATTTGTTCAAGTTATATGGTGAAAGCCATGGCGCCGAGGCCGGCGACCAATGTCTGAAGAAATTCGCAGCCGTCGTCACTGCGATCCTCAAGCGCCCGGCCGACCTGGCAGGCCGTTACGGCGACGAATTTGCAATTCTTCTACCAAATACCGATAGCCAGGGTGCAATGACGATTGCGGAAACATGCCGCGCCGGCATGGAGTCGCTGCAGATACCCAGCGAATGGTCTGAAAAAAACGTACTGACCATTTCGATCGGCGTGGCCAGCATGGTTCCCAACGGCGAACTTGGCTATGAAGAGTTGATCAGGGTCGCCAATCGCGCTCTGAAAAATGCAAAAGAGCAGGGGCGGAATCTGGTGCGCATCGCACGTCATCGATCCATTACGGTTGATGATGAAGCGTGATTTTCCGGGGGGCTGGTCAATCAACCACGAGATAATTGAGGTCTCGTACTACTGGGTCACTTGGCAACAGGAGCAGCATTGCGTTTAGGCGGGTGTAGGTGGAAAACAAGGCTGCAGTTTCGCCAGGAGGCAGCGTTTTTCACGGTACGCACTCCTTCGAAAACGCAACACGGTTTTCCTTTCGTGGATGGTCGCCGGGGGGGGTAGCAGGGAATTCGGATCGCATGCGATCCGCCTGCGAAACGGTTTGCGCTTGCAAGCGCAGACTCCTTCAGCCCGGCGGCTACTTACTTTCTTTGCTTCGCCAAAGAAAGTAAGCAAAGAAAGGCGACCGCAAGACGCTGCCCTGCGGGTACCCGTGAGAGCAATGCGCCCTGCAAGGGCAGCGAGTTCGTTTCGCTTCCCGTTGTGGGCAAAGGAGTTTGCGCTTGCAAGCGCAAACCGTTGCGCAGGCGGACAGCATGCTGTCCGAATTCCCTGCTTCACCCCGCAGGGCGCTTTGTAGGGTCGCCTTTTCTTTGGGTACTTGCTTTTGGCGACGCAAAAGAAAGTACCTCGCCCGCCGGGGCGAGACCCGGCAAGCATCCACGAAGGAAAAAACCATTTTGCATTTACGAAGGGAACACGGCGAGAGGCGCCATGCTTATCCCCCATTTTTCCATCTCAATGCAAATTTCATTGCCAAGTGACTCACTACTTAATAACTGATGTTACGCACACCACGGAGTGCAACCACTAGATGTAGTGGTCACATGCCAAAAATGGACACTATATTTAGCGCCTCTGCGTAACATCAGTTAATAAATCGGATTTCATTGTCAAAGAGAGGAAAGAACATAGCCTCAATGGACCTTCTCACAATTTTTGTTGTCCATTTTAGATAGCCGCTAAACCAATCGCAGACCTGTATGTTACCAAATCGCATCATCACGATAGGGGCATCGGCAGGCGGTGTACAAAGCCTGACAGCACTGGCCGCGTCGCTCCCTGCAAACCTGGACGCAGCAGTATTTGTCGTGCTGCATATTCCGCCGAATCTGGTAAGCACCTTGCCGCAAATTCTGAGCAAGCAAGGTTCGTTGCCGGCCGTCCATCCAATGGATGGCGATCCGATCAAGGCGGGGATCATCTACGTTGCGCCGCCGGATCATCATTTGCTGGTCGAGGGCAATCGCATCCTGATAAAGAGAGGTCCCAAGGAAAACCGCAACCGGCCATCGATCGATGCATTGTTTCGCTCCGCCGCCTATTCCCATGGCGCAAGGGTGGTCGGCATCGTTCTTTCCGGCGCGCTGGACGACGGCACGTCCGGACTGTGGAGCATCAAGCGTTTGGGCGGCGTCTCGATTGTCCAGGACCCGGCTGAATCTTCATTCGATTCGATGCCGTCGAATGCACTCGATCAAGTGGACATCGACTATTGTCTTTCGGTGCATAAAATGGGTGCGTTGCTGTGGCGCCTGACCAAGGAATCCATCCGCGAGGAACCGCATACCGCGGAGCACGATCGGCGTGCAATGAAGGTGGAGGTCAGCGTTGCGGTTGATGGCGACGCATTCGGAAAAGGCGTCATGGAAATCGGGCAACTGACGCCCTTTACCTGCCCGGAGTGCCAAGGCGTGCTGGTAAAGCTGAAGGAAGGAAAACTGACCCGGTATCGCTGTCATACCGGCCATGCCTATTCTGCCAATGCATTGCTTTCCAGTGTGATGGGAAAAATCGATGAAAGTTACTGGGCGGTGATGCGCAGCCTGGAAGAAGCGGCCATGCTGCTTGATCAGATCGGCAACAATCTGATCGATGAAGGACAGCACAACGTCGCGAAAATATTCCTCGATCGGGCCAAGATAGCGATCGGCCAGTCACACCATTTGCGTGAGGCCGTGCTCGCGACGGAGCGTTTCAGCGGCGACAGTTTGCGGTACAAGGCGGAAGAAAAGTAGGGCCCAATTTAGGACAACCGGCCTGAATGATGAAGCGGATTTCAGAATACAGCCTATGCGAATGACCGCCAAACCCGGTTCCAGCACCCCCAAACCTTCTCCCGCCTGGGCGCGACAGGCGCATGGATTTTCGTTCTACTTGCCGACATGAGCACCCAGCCCAAGGTCATCGTGATAGGCGCCTCCAGCGGCGGCCTGGCGGCATTGAAGCAAATCGTCGCGGGTTTGCCTGCCGGTTTTCCCGGGGCAGTCCTGGTGGCCATGCATGTAGGAAATCACGCCAGCATCTTGCCGGAAATTCTCTTGTCGCATAGCGCGCTGCCGGTACGTCACGCGGTCGACCGGGAGCCGATCCGTCCGGGTACGGTCTTGATCGCGCCGCCGGACCATCATTTGCTGATAGCGTCCGGCTGTGTGTGCGTGACGCATGGTCCGAAGGAAAATTTCGCGCGCCCGGCGATCGACCCGCTATTTCGTTCTGCCGCCGCGGCCTATCGGACCGGAACAATCGGCGTGATCCTTACCGGCGATCTGGATGATGGAACAGTCGGGCTTCAGGCGATCAAGGCTTATGGCGGCATCACCATCGTGCAGGATCCCGAAGAAGCCGTGGCGCCAAGCATGCCGCGCAGCGCAATCGAACATGTCGAAGTCGATTTTTGCCTGTCATTGGACGGGATTGCCGAGACGCTGGTCACGCTGGTCGATCAACCGATTGAACAGATCAATGACAATGCCGCCCACGAATGGATCCAGGTAGAAAATCAATTCATGTCGCCGCAAGACGCCAGTATGAAAGAACTCGGCAAAATCGCGAAACCCTCGCCTTTCACGTGTCCGGAGTGCCAAGGCAGCCTGTGGCAGATTGAAGGTGCGAAACCGCAACGCTTCCGCTGCCACACCGGCCATTCCTTTACCGCGCGTTATCTCGTCTCCGCCCAGGAACAGGCGGTAGAGGAAGCGATATGGGCAGCGGTGCGCGCGCTGCATGAGAAGGAATCCTTGCTGCAACTATTCGCAAGAAACGCGCGCGAAAACAAGCGCTTGGAGGCGGCCGCCGAACATGCGGCGGAGGCGGATCGGGTACATCAGCATGCCGAAGCGCTGCGGCGGATTACGACTGCTTGACGCCATGCCGTTCAGCTGAAATTCAGGCAAGACGAATGCTTGGATCAATGTGTCCAGGAATAATGAATCCCCCGCAGCTGGCTGGTCCTGAAGAACGACTCCGTATCCGACGGCGGCAACGGCTGGCACAGCAGATACCCTTGTATCTCGTCGCAGCGGCAGGAATCCAGGAAGCGCATTTGCTCAAAAGAAGTCACGCCTTCGGCCACGACCCGAAGATTCATGCTGTGCGCCATGGCGATGGTCGCGGAAACGATCGCTGAATCATCGATGTTCTCCGGCACATCGCGAACGAACGACTTGTCGATCTTGAGCGTATCGATCGGCAGGCGCTTCAGATAGCTGAGCGACGAGTAGCCGGTCCCGAAATCATCGATCGACAGGGATATCCCCAAATTTCGTATCTTCATCAATTTGTCGTAAGACGCATCCAGATCCTGCATCAAACTGCTCTCGGTGATCTCAAGCTCGAGGAAGTCGGGGTCGAGATGCGTATCCGCCAATGCGGATTGGATGGCATCGAAGATACTGTCCGAGCGCAGTTGTATGGCGGAGACATTGACCGATATCTTAATCGGAAGCAGCCCGGCAAGCTGCCACGCTTTCAGTTGACGGCATGCCGTCAGCAAAACCCATTCGCCGAGCGCGTCAATGACGCCGATTTCTTCGGCAAGCGGGATAAAATTCGCCGGAAGAATCAAGCCCTTTTCCGGATGCTCCCAACGCACCAGCGCCTCGACGCCGACCAGTTGGTTTTTGACGATGTCCAGGCGCGGCTGGTAATGCAGCACCAGCTCGCCCAGATCGATGGCCCGGCGCAAGCTGGTTTCGCGCGCCAGTTGCCCGACTGCTTTGGCATTCAGGTCAGCCGTATACATGCGGAATACGCCGGAACCGGACCGTTTTGCTTCATACATCGCCAGATCGGCATTTTTCAATAAGGAGGCGGAATCGGTTCCATCTTGCGGATAGATGCTGCCGCCGATACTGGTCGAGACGACGACGACATCGTCGTCGATCTCGATCGGCTGTCTGATGAGCTTCTGCAGATTTTTTGCGACCGTGGAAACATGGTCGGGCGAGCTGATGTTTTCCAGCAGGATCACAAACTCATCGCCGCCCAATCGCGCTACCGTATCGACTTCCCGAACCGCACTTTTCAGGCGTTCGGCGATCGTGCAAAGCAGGATATCTCCCTTGTCATGCCCCAGGCTGTCGTTGACCACCTTGAACCGGTTGAGATCCATGAACAGGACGCCGACTTGCGCCTGCGAGCGGCGCGCCTGCTCGATCGCATGCTGCATGCGGTCGTTGAGCAGGTTGCGATTCGCCAGGTCCGTCAGTGAATCATGGGTAGCCAGATATAGAATCCGGCGCTCATCCAGTTTTCGATGGCTGACGTCTCTCAGGATAAGGTGCAGGCCGTTGATTTTATTGTTCACGACATGCGGCAGCATCGTGATGCTTGCATCAAACCGGGCCTGGTTTTTTTTGATGCAGGTGAACTCATGGGTTTCAGGAGTTCCGCGCAGCGCTTCGGAAAAATTAAAGCGCAGCTTCCCCATATCTTCCGGCGCGACAAGTTGCGCAAGCGGCATGGCCAACAGCTCTTTGTTCGAATAACCAGTCAGCGACGACAATGTCGGGTTGGCGGCGACAAGTTGCCCTTGCATATTGAAAGCAAGAACGCCATCCGGATGCAGTCTGAACAGCGAATCAAAATTTTGTCCATCCGCCCTCAAGAATGAAGGCATTTGAAGATGCTTTTTCCATACGTTGATGTTGGTGTTGGAGATCAGTATCCGGGCGTCGCCGTTCTCGCTGCCAGGCTCCAGCGCCCATCTGCTCAGCGCGGTCAAGGCAACGCCATCGCGCGTGGTGTAAGTGATTTCCCCTTCCCAATGTCCGGTGGTCGCCAGGTGTTGTTCGATTTCACCGAAATCAACCGGATACTGAGCCAGCAGCAATTCATGCGTCTTGTGACCAAGGACTTCCTGCGCGGTATATCCGAACATTTTTTCGGCGCCGAAATTCCAGAACAGTATTTCGCGTTTGAGATTGGTGACGATGATTGCGTCATGAGAAAGGTTGAGCATTGACGTCTGTTGCTCCAGGGTGTTTTCCCTGTTGATATTTGGAGCGCACTTCCAAATCGAGATATTGAAATAAAGACGTTCGTCGATGCATGCCGCCGCGGCCATACATTCAATTTTTATGGCGGATTGATCCTGATGCAGCACGACGCCTTGCATGCGCTTGTTTTGCCAAGGGTAATCGCCGGTCTTGCAAAACCGTTCCAGAGCATCCGCCACGGCGGCTCGATATTGCGGAAGAATAATTAATTCCACCGCTGATTTTCCTATGGCATCTTTTGCATTCCAGCCCAGAAGTCTTTCCGCGCCTTTGTCCCACGCAACGATAAGGCCGTTCAGGTCGCATAACATGGATGCATCCGGGTTTAGCGTAGCGATAGAATCCAGTGCCGATTCCAAGGAAACCGATTCATAAAGCGTGCGTGGATTGGTTACGGTAGGCGCCATGTCGTCGTTAATCGGCGTTGGATTGAAGCATCCGGCCAATACATGTCCAGATTACAAACGGGCTGGTTATAGTTGTATGAGATTACGCAAAAAGAATTCAGTTTCCGCATGAATCCTTGCGCGCAATTCAACGGTAATTTGATTGACTCCATGAATTGAAAATGATTCATCGATGGCTTGAGAAATCGAGAAATCCGCGCCCGTGACGAAGCATGCGCCGTGATCATTGGGATATTCTCGCAGCCGCCGCCATCCGTCCCTTGCCCTGTGGCAGCAACTGTTCGGACGGAATTTTCCTATACTCAGAAAATCGGTCGACCGATGATTCGAAGTCTTTAAAATATTACGGAACATGAAAATTGGGTCGAGACAGAGTAAACTCGGAATTTTACAGACGGCATCGGATGCCCGGCTCCCATGGACGAAACAGCGCAGACTCCATCCGTACTTCAGAACGTCAAAGAGGTGGGTCAAGGCCGTCTTGATTTTCCAGTGATCGGCATTGGTGCATCGGCGGGCGGCCTGCAAGCCCTACAGGCTTTATTTGAAAAAATGCCTGTGAACAACGGCATGGCGTTTGTCGTGATTCTGCATCTCTCCCCGCAACATCACAGCAGTGCGGCGGAAATATTGCAGCGGGTCACAAAAATACCGGTAGCTACGGTGAAAGGCACAACGCATATCGAAAAAGATCATGCCTATATCATCCCGCCCGGCAAGAAATTGAGCATGAGCGATGGTTACTTGCTGGTATCCGATCTGGATCGCCCGCCGGGACAGCATATTGCGATCGACATGTTTTTTCGCTCGCTGGCTGAAGTACACCGTGAGCGGGCGATCGGTATCGTGCTGTCGGGAACCGGTACCGACGGTACGGCCGGCTTGTCCCGCTTGAAGGAGCGGGGCGGGGTAACGATAGTGCAGCAGCCGAGCGACGCGCAGCATGACGGCATGCCTCTCGCCGCCATCGCTACGGGAGCCGTCGACTTTGTGCTGCCGGTCAAGGACATGCCGCAAAAATTGGTCGACCTTTGGCGCAACGCACGGATCATCCAGCTGCCGCCGGCGGATGATCTGGATGCGCTATCTGTCAAGCCGGTCCCGCCGGAGGCTGAAAAAGATGCGGAAGAAGCGTTGCAGGACATCATCACCATCCTGCGCACGCAAACCGGACATGACTTTCGGCACTATAAGCGGGCCACCGTATTACGCCGAATCGAGCGCCGGATGCAGGTGTGCGGTGTATCGAATCTGCCGGACTATCGCGCGGTGCTGAAAAACAACCCCGATGAAGGCGTCGCGTTGCTGAGCGATATGTTGATCGGCGTCACGAATTTTTTCCGGGATCGCGAGGCATTCGAGGCGCTTGGACGCGACGTGATTCCGCAGATTTTCTCGGACAAGCCGGCCGGTGAACAAGTGCGGGTCTGGGTTGCGGCCTGTTCGACCGGTGAAGAAGCGTACTCGATAGCGATGTTGCTGAGCGACCAGGAAACGCTGCTGGCAAAGTCGCCGGAAATTCAGGTGTTCGCCACCGATATCGATGACGAATCGATTGCGGTCGCACGCAAAGGCTTGTATGCGTCCTCGATCGTTGCCGACATACCTTCGTCGAAGCTGCTTGAATATTTCATGAAAGAAGAAACGAGTTACCGGATCAAGAAAACGATTCGGGACAAGGTGCTGTTCGCGTCGCACAATCTGTTGCGCGACCCGCCGTTTTCAAAACTGGATTTGATCAGTTGCAGAAACCTCTTGATCTACCTGAACCGCGAAATGCAATCAGATCTGCTGGAGATGTTTCATTTCGCATTGAATCCAGGCGGCTTCCTGTTTCTTGGAAGCTCCGAGTCGGCCGAGATCGCCGCCCATTTATTTGCGCCCGTCGACAAGAAAAACCGGATTTATCGTGCCAAGGCGTTGTCGCGCTCGATGCGGTATGCACCGGCGATGCCTTTTGCCGGCGCGATCCGCGCACCCGGCACGGGTGCCCCCGTTACACCGAATGTGCGCAAGTTTTCATTCGCGGAAGTGCATCAGCGCGTGCTCGCGCAATATGCGCCGCCAAGCGTGATCGTCAATCAGGAATCCAATATCGTGCACATGTCCGATCGCGCCGGCCGTTTCCTGCGCCATATCGGCGGAGAGCCTTCGCGCAATCTGATATCGCTGGTGTATCCGGAACTGCGGCTGGAGTTGCGCACCGCGCTGTTCCAGGCAGCGCAAAGCGGAAAAAGCGTCGAGGCGCGCAGGGTCCAGTTAAAGCGCGACGATCGCAATTACTACGTCAACATGACCGCACGTCCTTTTCACGACGACGAGGCGGGAGCGGATTTCATCCTGGTACTGTTCGATGAAGTTGAAGAAACGATTGACGAAGACCGGGAAGGCCCGCGCGGCGACAAGCAAAATACGATATTGACCCAACTGGAAGAAGAGCTGCAGCGTACCAAGGAACAATTGCAGGAAACGATCGAGCATTCGGAAACTTCCACCGAAGAGTTGAAAGCCTCGAACGAGGAACTGCAGGCCATCAACGAAGAGCTGCGATCCGCGACCGAAGAACTCGAAACCAGCAAGGAAGAACTGCAATCGGTCAATGAAGAGCTGATTACGGTCAACTACGAGCTCAAGGTCAAGGTAGAAGAAACCAGCAAGGTCAATGACGACTTGAACAACCTGATCGCATCGACCGATATTGCCACGGTGTTCGTCGACCGGGGCAAGCGCATCAAGCGGTTTACGCCGCGGGCGGCGGACATTTTCAACATCATCCCGTCGGATGCCGGCCGCTCATTGCTGGACATCACGCATCGGCTCGATTATGAAAAATTGTCCGACGACGTCAGCGAGACCTTTGAAAGCTTGCGGATGGTCGAGCGTGAAGTGCGCAGCGACGATGGCCGGTCCTATATTGTGCGGCTGTTGCCGTATCGCACCACCGAAGACCGGATCGATGGCGCCGTGCTGACGTTCATCGACATCAGCGCGCGGCGCAAGGCGGAGGAAAGCTTGCGCGCCGGTGAAGAGCGCATGCGCCTGGTCGCCGAGAGCACCAAGGACTACGCGATCATCACCTGCGATACCGAGGGTCGGATCACCAGTTTCAACAAGGGTGCGGAGCGCATCTTCGGTTTTTCCGAAGGAGAGGTGATTGGGCAGATGAGCGACATCATCTTCACACCGGAAGATCGCGAGCATGGCATCCCCGAAGAAGAAAGAACGCGAGCGCGCGAAGAGGGTCGTGCCGAAGACGAGCGCTGGCACAGCCGCAAGGATGGATCGCGGCTGTATTGCAGCGGTGTAATGACGCCGCTGATGGACGGCGATCATTTTTACGGCTATGCAAAGATAGCGCGTGATCAGACCGAGCAATTGAAAGCGCTAGACAAGCATACGGGCCTGGTCAATCACGAAGAAATCGCGCGCGCCGAAGCGCGGGTAGCCAATGCATTGAGAGACGAATTCCTTGCCATCATGTCGCATGAATTGCGCCATCCGCTCAACCTGATTCACATCAACGCCGAATTGTTGGGACGCCTGCCTGAAGTGCGCAGTTCGCCGGCCGGCAGCAAGGCAATCGCAGTCATTCAAAATTCGGTCCTGGGCCAGGCAAAAATCATCGACGATTTACTTGATCTGGCGCGTGTGAAAACCGGTAAGCTGACATTGACCGTGTCCGACGTCGATCTGTGCGCCACGGTCAAATCGATTATCAACGTAATGCAGGCGGATCCGGCCGTTGCCGGCTTGGCGATCTCGGTAATCGACACGCAAACCCCGTTGGTCATTCGTGCCGATTTGATCAGGGTGGAGCAGGTAATCCTGAATCTGCTGAGCAACGCGGTCAAGTTCACCGCGCCTGGCGGTCACATAACGGTACGTTTGACGCAGGAAAAACAAACAGCGCGGCTGGATGTGATCGATGATGGAAAAGGAATGGCGCCGGAATTCGTGCCGAATGTGTTCGACATGTTCGGCCAGGCGGCACCGGTAACCACCCGCTCCAAGGGCGGTCTCGGTATCGGTCTGGCGTTGGTGCGCCAGATCACCGAATTGCATGACGGGCGCGTCGAGGCGGCGTCGGAGGGCCTGGGCAAGGGATCGCGGTTCAGCGTTTGGTTTCCGTTATACGGCGAGTTGCCGGCTGCCGAATTGGAAAAGGCCGAAGCCGCAAAGCGCAGCATCGCCGGTCTGCGCATCATGCTGATCGACGATATGGAAGACCTGGTTTCCAGCTTCAAGATGCTGCTGGAACTGGAAGGTGCGGCGGTATATACGGCAACCCGCGCAACCGAGGCGCTGAAAATTCTCGACACGCACGATCTCGATCTGGTGATATCCGATATTGCCATGCCGGATATGGATGGCCACATGTTCATCGAACAGCTTCGCAAGCAGGAAAAATACGCAAAGCTGCCGGCCATTGCGGTGAGCGGCATGGGCCGTCCGCAAGACATAGAACGCGCGCGGGAAGCCGGGTTTTCCGCCCACCTGAGCAAACCGGTTTCCTTGTCCCTGCTGATCAAGAAAATAGAAGAGTTGCGCCCACGATAATTTTCGGGAGACCGCCGTGACCGTATACCAAAAGGGAGAACAATGGGAACCCGGCGAATTTCCCGCAATACTCGCGGTCGGTGATTCATGGTTCTGGTATCCGAAAAACAATCTGCTGGAAGCATTGTCCCGGCATCCGAAGCTGTCGCGCGACTTTCGCCATATCCAGGCGGTTGGATACAGCGGCGCCTTGCTTCAGCACTATGTCGGCGCCGGTTCCCTTGCCGGTGATGTCCGCTACAACCTGAGCCTGAACGTGCGGCTCCACTACAATGTTTTTCTGATCAGCGGCGCAGGCAACGATGCGATCGACTACGGCCTGGCGCTGGCAGGGTCGTGCCACGGCATCACCGAGCCGGAAAAGTGTTTCGATCCGGTCGGCCTCGACACGCTTCTTGAAACCATCTCGCGCGCGATGGGAACGCTGATCCACGATATCCGCTGGGCTTACAAGAACGACGGAACAATGGTCCGGCCGATTTTCATTCACGGATACGATTACCCGGTGCCGGATGGCAGAGGCTTCATGATGGGCCCGATTACAAGCGGCCCCTGGCTGAAGCCCGCGATGGACAAGGCCGGCGTCGATCCGGACCTGCAATTCCGCATCGAGATCACCAGGCTGCTGATCGATCACTTGAACGATCTGTTCGCGCTATTCGAAGACATGGCGAACGATGTCAGTTATATCGACACCCGCGGCGTGCTTCGGAACGATCTAAATTACCAGAAAGACTGGGATAACGAAATGCATCCTACCTGGTCAGGATTCAGGAAGATGGTTGATCAGCGATGGATTCCGGAGTTGGCGCGGTGGGGGATTGCGTGAGGGTGATCGATTGGGGACTATTTGTTGGACTGACCACTAGTGGGTTACTTGCCAATGAATTCTGGAGAGCGGGGTGGAAAAGCGTTGTGCCTTTCGCCGTCGTCCCTTCGAAAATGCAAGACGGTTTTTTCTTCGTGGAGGCATGCCGGGTGTCGCCCCGGCGGGCGAGGTACTTTCTTTTGCGTCGCCAAAAGAAAGTACCCAAAGAAAAGGCGACCCTACAAAGCGCCCTGCGGGGTGGAGCAGGGAAT
>Ga0209343_10000191_pt1 | contig 83623 bp, 72 predicted proteins | sample RifCSPlowO2_02_FD_184026 | JGI IMG/M metagenome (GOLD analysis project Ga0209343, IMG submission 184026) | Groundwater microbial communities from Rifle, Colorado - Rifle CSP2_plank lowO2_0.2 (SPAdes) (version 2) | ecosystem: Environmental > Aquatic > Deep subsurface > Groundwater | place...
CAGCGCCGGGCGTATGGGCTGCGCGATGAAGAATACCTGCGGCTGAAAATACTCACGTCAACGCTCCCGGCGCTCTGAAAACCATGAAATTTACCCACTCGATTACGCGAAGAGCCATTATTTTTAATAGCAAGAAGCATCCGGATGCTGGACACTTGCTATCGCGTTGCGCAGTGTTTCAGCATTAGGGGCAAGAAACAATATGCCGAAATGCATATGCATTTCGGCCTAGTCATTTCTGGCTAGTTCTTTCGGGTTAACGGCTTTATAGTTCGACAGGCTCACCTCAGACGCCCGTAGCTCAACAACTCATCCTCCCTTCCTGCAGGTGGGCAACGCTCTACATTCGTGTTTGTTGTGCTACGGCACGAAAAGCTGCACCCTGAAAAACAATTTAGAGAATACGTGCGAATTAGCAAATGACGCAGTAACTTTCCGGTTTACAGTGTTTGGCTAATTTTGCCCTGGCACGGCACCCTTATATTACAAGGCTTCCAGGCGACAGTAGGTAAAAGGGGTTTTATACGGAAAGTCCTTCCAAGGCATCATGCCTTGATGGTCGACTCCTCGGCCTTATGTGAAGCCTCACATAAGGCCGATTATGCACAGTCCTCGATTATGTGAGGTGAAAGGTTGAAATCCGCATCAAGCGCTGACTGCCGGTGACTAGCGCAAATCCGGACCTTCACATAATTACAGCGTCTTCAGGAAGAAGATCAGCGAATCAGGTGCCCTGTTCCTCTGCAATGTGTTGCCGATTTCCGGACGTCTAACGCGGCACGGTGCGTAGTAGTGTGGGCCATAATAGTCTCCTGAAGTGGAGCTACCACTTCAGACTACCGCAGAAATTATGTCCAGCCTACAGTAGCATCACACCCCGCCTTGCAGCGTACTTCCTACCTCTCAGTACAGTCCGCTCCGAAACTTCACATAATCGAGAACTGTGCATAATCGGCCAAACTGGCAGCTTAGTTAACCAAGCAGACATCAACAAATTAACCGGCGCGCCGCTTGCGGCGCGTCCAGTGAGCGCAGCGAACGCGGTTGAATGAATTGTTAGGTGTCGGGCCGCTGCATTTCCAGTAAGGCATGTGGATTGTCCTTGAGATGAAGGGGCACGATGATCCTGTCGATATCAAGAAGGATGCCATCAGAGAAGCCCCGGCACACCTCGTCGAATAGGTGCCACGCCAAGTCGGAGTAGTGTAGAACTTGGGTAGCCAACCAGTCCGCCGCATCCTTCCGCGCTTGCTCCCGCATAGCGTTGAGCTCTGCGTGACCAAGAACGTCGATCATCGTGTCTAGGAGGGTTAGCTTCGCCAGTTCAGGATCCGCCTGCCGATGACGTCGCTCGTGAACGTGCGCGCCGCGATCCTTGATCAGGGGCGCCAGCTGCTCCTTCACGAACTCCGCTAGAGAATCTCCTACTTCAGTGACGAACTCGGTGAAGTCGTCATCCTTCTTGTAGCGGCGCTGAATGAACTTGATGAGATCAAGCAACCTGGACTGAAAGATATACACCTCGTTCAAGTAGCTCTCTACCCAAAAAGTCACCGTGGCCGTGTGTCGCTCCGGCTCTATCGAGTCCATGGATTTGGATGCGAGGTCTCGAACGAGATCGAGAGCCTGACATGACTGAATGCACTCGTGAAACAGGTTCCAGAAGTCGCGCAAAAATCCGAATTCCCGAGACACGCCGACTGGGGAAAGTTCAGTATCCCAGGGCGCCTGGATCACCTGCATGCTGCGCTTCTTGGCCAGCTCCCGATGAGCTTGATCGTTCTGCCACCGAGTGATGGCCGGCGTTCCAAGGGCAACCATATAGCGCTTGACGTAGGTTGGTCGGTCGCGTTCCACGGGACACCTAGGCGTCACTCGTCAAGACTCCTCGTGGTGATATCCTTTCCAGAGACAGGTGGAACATGACCTGTAGATAGATATGAGGAGACGAGATTGATGCCGATTCCGACACTAATGACTGGAAGAGAATAGAGCCAGAGACTCATACCGCCGGTCATGAACTTCAACTCGGAGTCGTTTAGCCGTTTTGCTTCATGGGCCGCTTTCGCCATCGAAACAAGATTTTCTCCCGTTGCGAAGAATATGACGCCGAGCAAGATCAAAAGCAGACCAGAGACAAAGAACATAAAGTCAGACGGCTTACAAGTCACTGCAAAGGACATACTTATAGCCATCGGTGCAATACCAAGGATGACTCCGTATCGATTTGGAAGCGTGTCATAGACCCCTGGCACAAGGAAAAGCAAAGGGATCAAGGCGAGGACACTAAAGAGAACGCTGATGAACTTCATGGGTCAATAGGGCAGATTCATAGGTGTGACGCCTAACGAGGTTGTAGAAAAAGTATGCTCATTTGCGCATCGTGCCGTGAACCAAACCAAATATCAAGGTCGAATTGCAGGGTGATATTTGGAGAAGTAAATGGCGCGCTACAAACACACCGACACCAGCCCAAGATTTCTCGCCGTAGACCTGATGGTCTGCGCCTCGGCCTTATGTAAAGCTTCACATAAGGCCGATTATGCAGTTCTCGATTATGTGAAGTTTCGGAGCGGACTGTACTGAGAGGTAGGAAGTACGCTGCAAGGCGGGGTGTGATGCTACTGTAGGCTGGACATAATTTCTGCGGTAGTCTGAAGTGGTAGCTCCACTTCAGGAGACTATTATGGCCCACACTACTACGCACCGTGCCGCGTTAGACGTCCGGAAATCGGCTGCATACACTTCTTGGCTAAATGGAAAGATATTAGCTATGCAGCATAGTGGTTCCAAAGCCGAGATAGTTCTTAGCTGAAGAGCCCACGATAATTGACCTGGCCCAATAGATTTTCGTGGAGCACACCTTCAGGTATCAAAGTTTGGGCATGTGTCGAAAGCGCCATTTCGGAATTTCAGTTAGCAGACATTCGCAGCAGACTAAATCAGATCGCCCGCAAACGACCGCTTATCGGGTTTTCGTAACGCAGTTGACGTTCACGCACTCCACAGTCACAATTGAACGACAAAAGGATGAATGTGGTTCATGAAATTCCAACATGGCTGGACTGTCCTCCTGACGGCAACGCACCAAGCCCGCCAGTTGAAACTCGCGCGCAAGGACTCCCCTTTAATGACCTGACATGGCAGAACTTTGAGCGCCTCATTCTTAGGCTGGTCCGTTGTGAAGGCACGGTACTCGATTGCGAGATTTATGGAGCACCTGGGCAAGCACAGGACGGGATCGACGTTCTCGCCACACCTGAAGCGGAGCCGACGAAACGAATCTGCTATCAGTGCAAGAAGGTCGAGGAATTTGAACCGTCAGACATTCGAAAAACCGTTGATGCCTTCCTGAATGGCCGGTGGGCTGAACAGGCAAAGGAATTTATCCTTTGCGTTGCGCATCCTTTAGAAAGCACCAAACAAGTCGCAGAGATTAGTGCTCAGAGAGAACGTCTGCAAGAAGCGGGGATTTCCTTCGTAATATGGGAGGGTTCTGACGCCGGTCGCTTATGCGAAAAGCTGAAGCTGCAACCTGCCCTCGTAGATGATTTTTTCGGTCGCACGTGGGTGAAGGTCTTCAATGGCGACGAAGCGGCTGCAAGCCTTGGGCAGCGGCTCGATGCTGTTGATCTGGGCCAGCTACGGACTCGCCTGAAGGCGCTGTACACAGTGCTTTTCAATCAGCACGACCCCGGCCTCTGCACCACCAGCGGCCGTGTGGCTGACTACTTGCACCGCTATGTCCTCGCCGACGTTGTGGAAGTTTCGAAAATGACGCCATCACGAATCGAGCAAGCCTCCAGTTCTACGCCTATTCCTACGCCTACACCATCAAACGGTGAGCCCATGAGTGTGCAGTCCGTTGCCACTGTAACGGCAAGTATTTATGAGGCTCGCAGAGGCGTGATTGGCTGGATCAAAGACCAGCAAAATTGCGTCGTTCTCGGCGAGGCCGGATATGGAAAGAGTGCAATGCTGCGCCACCTCGCACTTGCCTTGTTGCGCCAGGATGATGCGCTTGCCGGACAGATGGGGCCGCCCCAGTTGCGACGCCTGCCAGTCTGGATGTCGTTTGCGGCATTCGCGGCGGCAATTGAACGTAAACCTGAGACGAGCGTCGAGGATCACTTTCGCGAGTGGCTGCACCAAAACAGCTTTGATGATGTGCAAGCGCTCTTCGAGCGGACGCTACGCTCATCTGAAGTGCTGCTATTGGTCGATGGGCTCGACGAGGCCACCACCCAAGCACAGGCACACCATGCACTCGACCGGATAGTCTCATTCGCTCAAGCGACGGGTGCAGTGGTTATATGCACCAGTCGGCCTCGCGGCTTTAATTCGTTGGGTGTGCCCGCGACCTGGGCGAATGCGAACCTAGCTGCACTAAGCGACGAGCAGATATGTGAACTAAGCGCGCGGTGGTTTGTATTGACCGAGGATGATGTCTCCACCGATGAACATTTCGACGACGCGCGGCGACGCGCGCATGGTCGGGCGGAAGCATTTTTGGCAGCCGTTCGCGTTAACGCGCGAACGCATCAACTCGCCCGGATACCGCTGCTATGCCAGACCTTGATAGAGCTGTTCCGCGCGTCGCACCGTTTGCCGGAAGAACGGGAGGCCATCTACGGCGAGATCATCACACTGTTGCTATCCCGCCATCCCTATGCACGGGCACGAGCCGCTGGCGCGCCCATATCTCTCGATTCGCTGGGTGTTGGGTTAAGAGATATTCGTGAAATGCTGATCCGATTGGCGTGGGCCATGCAATCCAACGGTCGCGTCGTCGTTGCCAGCGCCGATCAACTGGAGGCGGTTTGCGCGGCGTATCTCGAAGACGATGTTGACGGGCTCGGGCTCACCAAACCGGAAGCCCGCCGTCGCGCACAAGCTATCATCTCCGCCCTTGCTTCACGGTTCGGCCTTTTGGTGGAAAAGGCCCCGCAAGAATTTGGCTTTGTTCATTCAAGCATTCAAGAGTTTCTGGCGGCAGAAGCGGTCAGTCGCAAGATGGAAGCCGAACAGCTTGAGTGGGTTGCGGACACCTGGATGCAGCCTGTGTGGCGCGAATGTTTGGTGAACTGGTTCGGCATTCAGGGTGCGCGCGGTAGGAAGGTGTTTGCCGGGCAAGCTGCAAATCGTATTGCAGAACTTGGGCGCGCCGGAGAGTTCGAGCGGATGCAAGCCCTGGAACTGCGCGCAGAACTTGCGTGCGCGGATATTGGCTTACCCATCAACGAGGCGCGCAAAGTCATCCATGAAGCGGCTGAGGACGTAGAGAAGTCACCATTTCAACAACATCGAGTGGCCTTGGCGACAAGCCTGACGATTGGTGCGCTTGGCTCCGGGGTGCGCGACGAATGCAGCGCACTGATTCGCAAGTGGACACCTGGTCGGCCTTCTTATTCACGAGCAGCAGTGCTTTCCGCACTGGAAGGCTGGGGGCCAGCGGATGATCTTCAATCCACTCTGCTGCAAGGTATGCGCGATGAGGAATTTGTTTGCAGGCGCGCAGCGGCACAGACGATTGCCAAGGTGTTTGTGCAATCCAACGACTTGCCTTCAATATTGATGCGGATGGCGCTCCATGAAGTCAGACCGGAAGTGCGAGCATCAGCATTGAGGGCGCTTGGGCTGCAAGCAGCTTGGGCAGAACAGGCGCTTGCCTGTGCTAACACGATCCTTTCGACTGCATGTGCCGAGCTGATATTGGAAGCGGTTAAGGTACGCGTTAAACAGCGCCAACACGACGCAGAAGATTTAAAAAGGATGAACCGCCTCTGGTTAACAGAGGCTATAGATTTCTGGCAACGTGATGAGTTTTATGATGTGCTATTCGAAGGCTGGCCAGATGCGCCGACAGTTAGAGAAGCCTTCGTTACACTGATGCGTGATGACAATCGGTCGGGTGAGGATGAAGAGCAGTTGATTTATCTAATACGCGCTTATCCGGGCGACAATGAAATAGCCGAATTGATCAGCCGTCGGCTTCGTAATCTCGGTATGCATTTCGCCTCGTATAAAACTAAACTGTGGCCAATAATGCGCAATTCTTTCCGTGGGCATCCCTTGCTGGCTCCTGCTTTGCGCGAAGCGTTGGCAAAGCGCCGTGAACAATTTGAAGCCATCTTCTGGCATCCTGAAACTGTTGGTGCGTACTGTGTTATCGGTGACGATGCGGCACGTGATGAGTTGCTGGCCGCTTATGGCTCCGCGAAAGACGCAAATGGTAAATCATGGATTGCAAGAACGCTCTTCGACGGCTGGCCCAATGATGAGAAAGTTCGGCAAGCAATGAACACGTGGGCACAGAGCTCTATCGAATTCTCTGCCCCACTAGCCAGTTGGTCGCGATCCTTATTCGACAATGTCCTCAAACGGAGGGCATGGCTGGAAAAGCTTGCCAGTGAGGGAGACGCTCGATCTGCGCCCCAAGCGCTCTTCGAAATACTGGATCAGTTCCCGGACGAGCGAGGGCGGGAACTTGTGCGAGACCGTCTCAAGAACTTGAAGATTTGGTACTACAATGCAGTTCAACTTGAGTCACAAATTGCTGCTTGTGCTCCAACCGAGTCGAGCAGTAAAGCCATCTTCGAACGATCACTCTGCGAACTCGACGGCCCGCCTGTCAGTCCGTGGGCCGCAAGTGTCGAAAATCTTCCCACGTTCCGCTCACGCATATTAGCCGCTGCCGTGCCTGCGCCGGTTGAGGTTCGTATGGCTATCGCTACGATACTGCGGGAGCGTATGGCGGGATATGACAATCTGATGCGATTAGTTCCCGAATACATTGCCGAGGAAAATGGCGCTGTCAGAGCGACAACATTGCTTGCATTTGCCCAGACAGCGCGAGGGCATGACTCCAATCGTGCTGCGATGTGCGAGATTTTGACATCGGAGTTGATGTCATCAGGCTCCTACTACGAATCACGGCGTCGCTCCGCGCTCGCTGGATTGTTGGAGTTAGGCGCTGGCGCACTCGCTGCTGAATTGCTTGAAAAATCGAAGCTTACCCGCTGGACAGGACTGCTCGTGGATAGCCTCCATCCCGATCCAATCTCACTGAACACAATAGTCCGTCACTGGAATGTTTTGCGGCCACTGCTGGAAGCTCGCGGGTTGCCGACCGATCTGCCGATCAATGAAATTGCCTCAGTAGGATATGGAACGGTACTTGAGCAGTCTCCCGAACTAAAGATGGATTTAGATGAGTATCTTCGTGGCCCGCTACCTGACTGGGCGGTGGCTTCTTTCTTTGAGTTATTGGCGCGCCGATACCCACGAAGTGATTTGCTACGATCTACACTAATTCAAGCTTTGGAACGTGGCTACGGAAACAACCAGGTTGGACGTACCATCATGCGTTTATTGACACATCATTTCCGTGCCGACCAACCCACTCTGGAACAGATTTCAAATGCACTTGCTAGCCCCAACAGGCATCTCGCTGCACCCGCCGACGGCATCTTGGGCTATCTTGCGTCAGGCTGGCGAGATGCAATTTCAAAGGAATTGATCCATGCACTGCTGCCAAGCGACAGAGCCGAGTGGGGATTCAGAGACAGGCTGTTGATTTTTACTGCATGGGGCGACACGGAATCTGCTGAACTTGGCGCTCGCGAAATACTTGCGGAGCCGCTTCGAGATTGGCGCTACGGAGAGGAAGACACCCATATACTTCGAGAGTGGGCAGAAGACGCCATCTCGACCGATGTCTTGCAGCGATGGTCTCTATCCGACAATACAACGCTTTCGATGACCGCCACCTCATTGATGAATGATCAGAACAATATATCATTAATTGATCTGGCGGCTTTGCGCGCGCGATTTAATCAACAATGCCGTGATGCTATCACGCCTCCGGATGGACTTGATGCAGTCTTGCGCCGCAATGAGGCTTGGTGCATAAGCGTCTACCCTGCGCTTGTTGCTGGAATTGCGTCCTGAAGCTGCTTGCGAAGCTATTTCCACCGCTAGTCACATGGTTCACTTGGTTAGGGTAGCCGCCAGTCGAAAGTGACGATTCGAAAAAGTGGATAGCGGATATCCCAGCAGCCCGAGCCGACAGCCATTTCAGCAAATCGCCAGTGTCCGCACCGAAGAGCCGACCATCAAGGCATGATGTGTCAGGTGAACTTTCCGAAAAAAGCCCTTGAACCGGAATGTCCCGTCATATCAAGGCTTCCAAGCCAACAAATATTCGCCACCTACCGTAAACCGGAAAGTTCGCGGTCATTCATTTTGCATTCCGGTGTGCACACCGATGTTATATATTGCCCGCTCTACATTTCCTAGTTTTCCTTTTGCGGTTCAATGCTATCTTCAGCAGGTGCATGCTCTGTCGCCTTCCTGCTTTTGCGCCGCCGGCTGCCATAATACGCACTGCCGATACTCACTCTGGAATGGCCGAGATGTTCCATCAGCGTCCGGGTCACCGAGTTGTACTCATCAGGCGTCACCACCGATATGTCGCCTCCCTTGATTGGTGCATCCACCCCAGCCAGATCCTTGTGCTGTTCTTGGGCATACTGGTGGCGCAGCCCGTGACAGGTAACCCCTTTGTCCGCCTTGGTGATACCCATTTTCTTCCGCATAAAATCTCTAAAATGCTGATAGTTCTGCTCCGGCGTCTTCCCTCTCTTCCCCAAAAAACCAGTCTTTTTATCCATCAACGCTTTTGCCTTCTCCAGCACGGCTCGCTGTTCCGGAGTTTTGATTGGGACATGACGATCCCGGCCGCCTTTTGTCCCTTCCCTGACATATAGCGCCTCGCCCTTATCCCCAATTCCCGGCCTCATCAGCACCGACTCTTGTATCCGGATGCCAAAAACCCAACACTGTTCAACCCAGACGGCAACACGCTCATCACCCATCTCGCGAATCTTTGCCACGATTTCCTGCACATCCACCCGGTTCCCGACCCAAGACAGGTCATCCTGAACGACATTCGTCCGCCTGACAGAAGTTTTGTCTCTCACATACTTGTACGAGTCCCCAACCATCCCAGCCTTCCCAATCCACCCACAGAATGTCCTCATGATGGAAATCTTGTTCTGGATGGTGGATGGAGCCTGCCCGCGCTTGTCTTCACCAGCTATCTCCAAGAAATTGAACACCGCCACCAAATGCTTCTGCTTCAGACTGTGCACGCTCTCAATCTTGTACCCTAGGTAGATCAGCGCCATGAAGAAGTCCAACACAACCTGCTCCCGTTTTGCTTGCGTACTGTAACCGACGCTTTTTTCCTTGTGCGCCGCTTTTGACCGGTTCACTTGAATGGTCGTGAGGATTTCATTCCGGAGCCTTTTGGGAATTCTGATCTTCCCATTCCGCCAATACACATTTTTGCCGTCCACCCTCCCCGGCTTAATCTTTTTATCCCCGGTGTCACCGCCCCCCTCTGGGTGGCCAGATTGTCCTGCGCCTGCATCGTTCATTCCGTCAATATTGTCCATGACTGTTCCTTCTTATCCTGTTGTCGTCCCGCCAAGCGCAATCCATCCTGCGCCAAGGCTGTGGTTTTCATTTTGTCATTTTTTTGCGCCGCATCCAGTCCGATGCGCGCTTTGCTGCTGCGAGTAGCCCTTCGCGGGAGTCAGTTGCCCTTGACCAAGGGGAGAATTGGTTCGCCTAATTCGGCAGGTAATACTTAAGTCAATCGGGAGGTCTCAACAAAAAGGCATTCCTGCCAAAATTTTGCTGCGCGCTACGCGCTTGGCCGCATGGCCAATACCTTCTACGTCATTGCTGACGACTACCCAATTTTAAAACTTTCAACAATCACACTTGGTTTTCTCTCTGTTGCTGACAACCATGTCAACTCACCAGTTCGACTCTGGACCATATTTCCCCAATCCCAACACACGCGAAGCGTCCGTGTCAGGTACTGCATCTGGCTGGTAGCCAGATATGGGTGTGTAAATTGCGCTGCTGTCTTGTCCTTTTTTTGCACCTAATTGTGTTCTTTTAATCCTTTATCTGAGATTCGCTCCGCCCTACTTCACGTTAATCCGCGCTATCGCGTGGGGTGAAGAAGGACAGCCTGACATTGCGCTTCCGACAATACCACTGCACCGAAGATCGAGACCTTTTGGCCTGATCATCGTACTCGGCTTTGCCAGACGCCCCATGTGGACGGCTTACGAACTCTAAGAAGGGTGTACTTACAATTTGAGGTGCATGCCCGGACGGGGCCGACCGCAGATGTGCACCCAATGAGGGATAACATCACCTGCTAAAGACAGTCTGCGATTTCGACAGACGGTGAGAGCAACACTGTGTGTGTTTACTCGTTTTTGCGCGGACTAGACGCTTATTTACAGCTACTTCTTCTATCGACCTTACGGTCTGGCATCTATGTTTGTGGCATCTATGCCTATCTTTAATTCCTCGTAACGGGAGGCCCGATTCCCAGCATCGGCTGGAATTGCGTCCATTTGACCACAGGAAATTTCATCGTGTCAATAGGATTCCGCGACACGAATAGGATTCCGCGACAATCTCTCGTTTTCGCAGATTTTCCCACAGCGTTATCTCAATGGTCACTAGGGAATCCTTGCCCGTTCATCAGTTGTGGCGTGGTTTCTAATATCACTCTCTAGGGACATCCTTTGACTCGCGCTCTATCTTCTGCCAACTTCAAGGTCGAAATAATGGGCTAGCCAACCAATCAGGATCGGTTGGTAAATGCCAAGCGGCCAGCCCTTAATTTATGGCCAAAGTGACCTCTGTGGGCGCCTTGTTCTGGTGGGTGTGATGCTCTAGGAGCCTCTGGAAGTCCCTTGGTGTTGACTATAAATTGCAACCAGAATCATCAATAGTAAATAACTATTGGGGTTGCATGCGCACTCAGCCAATATGTACTCATACAAGAGAGGGCATATAGCTATGAGAAATATATTGAAGGCGCAACTGAATAACCAAGCCATCACCAGCGGTCAACAGAAATTGCTGGCAGCCGGGCTGAAGGTGGCGGGCGGTATTTTTAAGGGTGGCGTGGTTTTGGTGATTTTTATGCTGCTGGTGTTGGTCGGGCATTACACCGGCTTTGAGCAAGGGATTCTCGTTTTGATTGGGGTGGAGTAATGAGTCAACTATTTTTATGTGAAAAATCTTCGCAAGCCAAGATACTTGCGCAGCACTTGGGGGCCAACTCTTATGTCAGCAACGCATGGCATGGGCAGAACGTGACCGTGGTGGCAGCACAAGGACATCTGTTGGAGCTTGCCAAGCTCGATGAGTATGTGGGTAAAGGTACATGGAAAATCGAGGATCTGCCCGTCTTGCCGCAGGAATGGGTGTTGCAGGTAAAGGCTGATGAGCGTTCTCAGGAGCTTTTCAAAACAATCGGCCACTACCTCAAGATGGCCGACCATGTGGTGATCGCAACCGACCCGGACGATGAGGGTGAATTGATTGGCCGTGATCTCATTAACGCACACAATTATCAGGGCAAAACTTCCCGGTTGTGGGTGTCTGCGTTGAATACCGATGGCTTGAGCAAGGCTCTGAGCAGCCTCCTGCCGCTTTCGGCAACGGATGGATATTGGCGTGCCGCTGCCATTCGCCGGAAGCTTGACTGGCTGTTTGGCATGAATCTTAGCCGTGCATTCTCGGTCAAGCTTGGAAAAACAACTCACGTCGGGCGAATTAAAACGCGCTTGCTGGCCGAACTGGTGAAACGCGACCGCGAGATCGCGGAATTCAAGCCGGTCGCTTTCCATGAGGTTGTAGCAACTATGAGCGGCGCTGAGTTGCGCTACGACAGCGGGATGGCAGCACATGCCTTGCTTGATGAGGACGTTCTTTCCATGCTGTCGGGATTGTATGGTGCGACTGGAGTTGTGACTTCCGTCCTGGAAGATGCCATCGAGGTAGCACCTCCCCTGCCCTATACGCTATCCGCATTATTGGTGGACGGTGCGGCGCTCGGTGTCGGCCTGTTCAATGGTTACACGGCCGCACAGGCCTTGTATGTGGCGGGTGCAATCAGCTATCCGCGTTCTGGCTCCACTGCTACCCCATCAGTGGGGAGCGCGGCCTTTGCGGCACACTCAGCTATTGTTACAACAGGAGAGTTGCCTGCAAGTGCGACCGAAGAAATGACGTGTATCTACAATCTGGTGCAGAGCAACCTCCGTATGCAAGAATTGGGCGCAGTTACAATCAATCGCCGCACCATCATGGTGGATGTTCGTGGGCACGCCTTCAGGTTGCAGGAGCAATGGGTGAAGCCAGGTAAAGAGGGGTTTGCAGGGGCATTGCAATCAGACCACCCGCTTTACCGCAAATACCAAGCATTGAATATCCGTCCGGGGAAAGCCTACCGGAAGGGTGAGAAATTGGTTGTTTCCGATGTGACAGTAAAGAAGCTGGCAACGGCAGCGCCAGCACCCTACAACGAAGCCTCGATATTGAAAATGGTGGCTGAAAACAGTATCGGCACGGAGGCAACCCGCGTCAGTTCAATCAACAGCCTTGTTAAAGATGGCGTGGCCGTGGCAAGCGAACAAACCGATGCACATGGTGCGGTATTACGCGCCCCGATAATTTTGCGTTCTACAGACTGGGCACAAGGCCTCGCTTCAAAATTGCCGGCATCAGTGATGGGGGGTGAAATGACCTTGCAGGTCAAGGCGGCGCAGGATGCGGCTCGGCACGGGGATGAAAGCTTGGATCGACACTTGTTGGATGCGACAAAGTGGATGTTGTGGGTGATGCCTGAATCCAGCTACAGAGATGGCAATTAATCCCATCAAGAAAACTCTGAGAAAACACGAAAAAATGATGGCCGTATACATCAGCAATAAAACTGACTCCCCGAATCTGCAAACGAGAAAGCGCATTTTGAGCGGTTACTCGTGGCCGAGAGCGCTTCCTACGAGTGGTACATTGGGCACGTACAACCTCGGTTTGATTTTAGGATCATGTCGTTCATGCTTTCAAAAGCTGAAGTCCAGGAGTTAACGTCTCGACGGCGCAGGTCAGCACAAGCTGATGCTTTGCGCCACATGGGAATTGAGCACCGCATTCGCCCAGATGGGAGCGCTGCCGTCCTGCGAGCCCATGTTGAAAATTTGCTTGGCGGTGTGAGTATCAATAAAGCGAGCAAAGCAGTTGGGCCGGATTGGAGCAAAATTGCCTAAGCCTAGACTTCGTGAAAATAAAGGGTTGCCGGCCCGCTGGAAATTTCAGCATGGCGCATATTACTACCGGGTACCACTTGGGCTGGAGCCACAATGGGATGGGAAACAAATGTTCCGATTGGGGAAATCCCTGCCGGAGGCCTACAAAGTATGGGCTGATCATCTTGGCAGCACTACCGATGTTCATACTATTGGCCAGCTCCTCGACCGCTATGCGCTTGAAGTTGTGCCGACCAAGGCAGTGACGACTCAATCAGGTAATCATATTTTCATTAAGACACTGCGCGCCGTATTTGGCAACATGCCGCTGCTACCATTCAAGCCACAGCTCGTTTATCAGTACTATGAAAAACGGAAGGCCAAAGTATCAGCTCACCGAGAAATCGAGGTGTTATCACATGCATACACAAAGGCAATTGAGTGGGGACTTATTGAAAGACATCCATTTAAAGGTGAAGTAAGACTTCCGGGTGAAAAACCCCGCACAAGATACGTTGAAGATTGGGAAATCATTGAATGCTTGGCGCTTGAGTCACGCCAGAAGAAAGGAAGCGTGCTGGCGATCCAAGCAAGTATGCGAATCAAGTTGCTAACTGGCATGGCACGAAGCGATTTGCTGCGCCTTACCATGTCCGATTTAATGGATGATGGCATACACATCGAACGCCACAAGACGGCAGAATCCACTGGCAAGCGCACAATTTACACATGGACAGATGAACTTCGTGCCGCTGTGAATCTTGCCAAAGAAGCACGCCCTGCTCTATCCAAGTTCCTTTTCTGCAATCGAGATGGACAAGGCTACTTCAATGAGAAGACGGGGGAATGCCACGGGTGGGATAGCATGTGGCAGCGTTTTATCGAACGCGTTTTAAAAGAAACAAAGGTTGTTGAAAAATTTAACGAACATGATCTGAGAGCTAAATGTGCGTCCGATGCTGAATCTCTGGAGCATGCCAGGGCACTGCTGTCTCATGCCAATACAGCTACAACCCGACGCATCTACCGAAGGAAGGCTGAGATCGTAAACCCATTAAGGTAAGTTCGTCAGAGCTGCGCACATGCACAAAAAGCATGCCCAATGATACAACCATCAATTTATGATACAAAAGAAAAGGCTCGCATCGCTGCAAGCCTTTGATTTATTGGCGCGCCCGAAGAGATTCGAACTCCTGACCCCTTGGTTCGTAGCCAAGTACTCTATCCAGCTGAGCTACGGGCGCGTGTAAAGATGTTGCCTGGCGGAGAAGGAGGGATTCGAACCCTCGATACAGGTTTAAGCCCGTATGCGCCCTTAGCAGGGGCGTGCCTTCGACCTCTCGGCCACCTCTCCGAAGGCCGCGCATAGTAATGTATCCAGCCTGAAAGGTCAAACTAGTTTCCATCGCTTTACCCGGCTAATTTCTGTCGATATGGAACTCGCTATAACCGCTGTCATGCGTTAAATATAGCGGCCGAATATTAACTCCGCCATTGCTGAGCCTCGTTTTTGCGACTTGGGTTTGAGTTGCTCGCATGCAAGCTTGAGCGGGTTATGCAGGAGCAGTAGCTTGCGCCCCCTGATTACCGGTGCTCCTTCTTCATTGCCTGCGCAGCTTCACGCTTCGCATCTTTTTCCCGTTCCGTTGCCCGCTTGTGACTCCGGCCGCCCGCGTTGCGGGCTTAACATGCGTAAGCGCATGTGAGCCTGCACCGCAAGCGCGCATTCTTGACTAGCGGCGTTCCTTCTTCATGGCCTGCAAGGCTTCGCGTTTCGCGTCTTTTTCTTTCTCGGTGGCGCGCTTGTCATGCTGTTTTTTGCCCTTGGCGAGGCCGATTTCGAGTTTCACGCGCCCGCCTTTGAAGTGCATGTCCAGCGGCATCAGGGTGTAGCCGGCGCGTTGCACCTTGCCGATGATCTTGTCGATTTCATGCTTGTGCAGCAACAGCTTGCGGGTGCGCACCGGGTCGGGGTGGATGTGCGTGGAAGCGTTCTGCAGCGGGCTGATGTGCGAGCCGAACAGATAGAGCGCGCCGTCTTTGACCGTAACGTAGGCCTCCTTGAGGTTGGCGCGCCCGGCGCGGATGGCCTTGACTTCCCATCCTTCCAGCATGATACCGGCCTCGTATTTTTCCTCGATAAAATAATCGTGAAAGGCCTTTTTATTTTGTACGATGCTCATTAACAGGTGAGTTTTGCAGTGTGTTCGGCTATTCTACCAGCCTTTGGTTTTATGGCTTTACTTGCAATGGCTCTGGTTGAAAAAACGGTACTGGTCCCGCATAGCGCGGAGCGGATGTTCAATCTGGTGGATCGCGTCGAGGAATACCCCCAGTTTTTGCCTTGGTGCGGCGGGTCCAGCGTTTCCGAGCTGGAAGGCACGACGGTACACGCCACGATACATATCGATTATCACCATATCAAGCAGCATTTCACCACCGAAAATATGCGCACGCCGCCGCACCTGATCGACATGACTCTACAGGATGGGCCGTTTCGGCATCTGGACGGAAGTTGGCGATTTATCCCGTTAAGCGATTCAGCCTGTAAAATAGAATTCCGCCTGCACTATGAATTTTCCAGCAAACTGCTGGAAAAGCTGGTCGGGCCGGTGTTCCATTACATTGCCGACAGTTTTGTGGATGCTTTCATCCACCGCGCGGAGAAGGTTTATACGGACGTATGAGCGACAAAATCAATATCGAAGTGGTGTATGCCCTGCCCGATGAGCAAACACTGTTCAGGCAATCCGCCCCGGCAGGAGCAACCGTGGCGGAAGCCGTCAGGCTTTGCGGCATACTGGAAAAGTATCCCGAAATTGACCTGGCCGACAACAAGCTCGGTATTTTCGGCAAGCTGGCCAAGCCGGAGACCGTGCTGCGCAACAAAGATCGCATCGAAATTTACCGCCCGCTGATCGCCGATCCCAAGGAAGTGCGCCGCAAGCGTGCGGAAGAAGGCAGGGTAATGAAGAAAGGCGGCGGCAAAGAGGCCGCAGCAATCTGATGCTCGATTACGATCTGCATTGCCATTCCTGCATCTCCGACGGCACGCTTTCCCCGACCGAGGTGGTGCATCGCGCGGCCGAGCGCGGCGTAAAGGTGCTGGCGCTGACCGACCATGACGATATGGATGGGTTGGACGAGGCGCGCGCCGCCGCCGTCCAGCATGGTATGTCCTTTATCAACGGCGTGGAAATTTCCGTGACCTGGCGCGCACATACGGTGCATATCGTCGGTTTGGGCATCGACCCGGCTTACCCGCCGCTGGCGGAGGGGTTGCGCGGTGTGCGCAGCGGGCGCGGCGAGCGCGCCCGAAAAATGGCAGATGCGCTGGCCAAGGCCGGGGTCGGCGGCGTGCTGCAAGGCGCGTATCGCTATGCGGGAAACCCCAACATGATCGGGCGCACTCATTTTGCGCGCCATCTGGTCGAAACCGGCCAGTGCAAGGATGTGAAAAGCGTGTTCAGCCGCTATCTGGTAAAGGGCAAGCCGGGATATGTGCCGCACCAATGGGCGGCGCTGCCAGATGCGGTGAGCTGGGTGCGCGGCAGCGGCGGCGTGGCGGTGCTGGCGCACCCCGGCCGTTATATGGTCGGTCGCAACAGCATGGGCAAGAAGACCATGCACGAGTTGCTCACCGAGTTTGTCGCATGCGGCGGGCAGGCGATTGAAGTGGTGAGCGGCAGCCACACACCAGAACAATATGCCGAGTTCGCCCGTTACGCGGAGGAATTCAACCTGCTGTGTTCGTGCGGCTCGGATTTCCACGGGCCGGGCGAGAGCTGGCGGGACATGGGGCGGATGCCCGACTTTCCGCTGGGGTGCCGCCCGGTATGGCAGGCGTGGGAACATGACACTGCACAGAAGGTGGCCTGATGGCGCAATTTTTTACGATTCACCCCGACAACCCCAACCTGCGACTGATCCGCCAGGCGGCTGCTATGCTGCGCGACGGCGCTGTAGTTGTGTATCCCACCGATTCCGGATATGCGCTGGGTTGCCACTTGGACGATAAGGAAGCGGTAACGCGCATCCGCCAGATCCGCGGCCTGGACGACAAACACCACCTGACGCTGGTATGCCGCGACCTGTCGGAGATATCGCGCTATGCGCGCGTGGACAACAGCAAATTCCGCCTGTTGAAAAACAACACGCCGGGCAGCTACACCTTTATATTGGAGGCGACCAAGGAAGTGCCGCGCCGCCTGCAACACCCCAAGCGCAGCACTGTCGGCATCCGCGTCCCTGATCATCCGGTGGCTCTGGCGCTGCTGGCGGAACTGGATGAACCCCTGCTGAGTTCCACGCTGATTTTGCCGGATGCCCATCATCCGCTGACCGATGTAGGAGAAATACGCGCACACCTCGAGCAACTGGTGGAGCTGGTCATAGAGGGCGGAGCGGTGGGGCTGGAACCGACTACCGTCATCGACCTGACCAGGGACGCGCCGGTGCTGCTGCGCCGCGGCAAAGGGGATATCGCTCCATTCGGGATAGAACAATGAATATCGATCAACTGATCCAGACCATCGCTCTCGCGGCGATCCCGGTGCTGTTTGCGATCACCTTGCACGAAGCGGCGCACGGCTATGTGGCGCGGCATTTTGGTGACATGACCGCGTACCAGCAGGGGCGCATCAGCCTGAACCCGCTGCGCCACATCGATCCGATCGGCACGGTGCTGTTTCCGCTGCTGACTCTGTGGTTGGGCGGTATCCTGTTCGGCTGGGCCAAACCGGTACCGGTCAACTTTGCCGCCTTGCGCCGCCCCAAGCAGGATATGCTGTGGGTGGCAATTGCCGGGCCGGCCACGAATTTAATCATGGCGCTGGGTTGGGCATTCTTTTATAAAATGGCGTGGTCGTATCCGGGCAGCTATTTTGCCGAGCCGTTGCAGGGCATGGCCGAATGGGGGATCAGAATCAATGTAATATTGATGGTGCTGAACCTGTTGCCGCTGCCGCCGCTGGACGGCGGACGTGTCGCGGTCAGCCTGTTGCCGCACCGCCAGGCGTATCAACTGTCGAAAATCGAACCGTACGGCATGTTCATCTTGATTTTGCTGGTGATCTCCGGCGTGCTGGGCTTGATACTTTTTCCGCTGGTGACTCTGGTATTCAAATTTATTTCGTTTTTAATCGGGCTTTAAAAAAATGTTTGCTGATCGAGTGTTATCGGGTATGCGCCCCACCGGAAGTCTGCATCTGGGGCATTACCACGGGGTGTTGAAAAACTGGGTGCAGATGCAGCACGAATACGAATGCCTGTTTTTCGTGGCCGACTGGCACGCGCTGACCACGCATTACGACACGCCGCAGGTCATCGAGCAAAGCGTGTGGGACATGGTGGTGGACTGGCTGGCCGCCGGGGTCGATCCCGCCCACGCCACGCTGTTCATCCAGTCGCGCGTGCCGGAACACGCCGAGCTGCACCTGCTGCTGTCGATGATCACGCCGCTGGGCTGGCTGGAGCGCGTACCGACCTACAAGGACCAGCAGGAAAAACTCTCCGAGAAAGACCTGAGCACTTACGGCTTCCTCGGCTACCCGCTGCTGCAAAGCGCGGATATCCTGATCTACCGCGCCACCCAGGTGCCGGTCGGCGAGGACCAGGTGCCACATATCGAGTTTACGCGCGAGATCGCGCGCCGCTTCAACCACATCTACGGGCGCGAACCCGGCTTCGAGGAGAAGGCCGAGGCGGCGGTCAAAAAACTCGGCAGCAAGAAGGCCAGGCTGTATAACGAGCTGCGCACCCGCTTCCAGGAACAGGGCGACGACGCGGCGCTGGAATCCGCCAAGTCCCTGCTCGACGAGCAGCAGAGCCTCTCCCACGGCGACCGCGAGCGCCTGTTCGGCTACCTGGAAGGCGGCGGCAAGATGATCCTGTCCGAGCCGCGCGCGATGCTCACCGCCGCTTCGAAGATGCCCGGACTGGACGGGCAGAAAATGTCCAAGTCCTACGACAACACCATTACGCTACGCGAAGACGAAGCGAGCGTAACCAAAAAAATCCGCACCATGCCGACCGATCCGGCGCGCATCCGCCGCACCGACCCCGGCACGCCAGAAAAATGCCCGGTGTGGCCGCTGCATCAGGTGTATTCGAGCGAAGACGTGAAACAATGGGTGCAGAAGGGCTGCACCACTGCGGGCATCGGCTGCATCGAATGCAAGCAGCCGGTGATCGATGCAGTGCTGGAAGAGCAGCGCCCGATGCGCGAGCGAGCGCAGCAGTATCTGGACGACCCTGCTCTGGTTCGCAACATCATCGCCGACGGCTGCGAAAAAGCGCGCGAACTGGCGCGTGAGACCATGCGCGACGTGCGCGAGGCGATGGGGCTGAGCTACAGCTGACGGGCATGATGACTGAAAATGAAACTTGCCATGCCCGTCTTCCCTCACCCCAACCCTCTCCCAAAGGGAGAGGGAGCAAACGTATCGCTTTGCGAATTTCACATTAAACGACGATGAACGAGGTACAACTTCCACTTCATCCGATTGCGCGCATCCACGGCGAACCGCTGCTGGAGATGCCGCAGGATCTGTACATCCCGCCGGATGCGCTGGAGCTGGTGCTGGAGAATTTCCAGGGGCCGCTGGATCTGTTGCTGTACCTGATCCGCAAGCACAATCTCGACGTGCTGGATATTCCGATGGCGGAATTGACCCGGCAATACATGGGCTACATCGAGATGATGCAGCAGCATCGCCTGGAGTTGGCTGCGGAATATCTGCTGATGGCGGCGGTGCTGATCGAGATCAAGTCGCGCATGTTATTGCCGCGCCCGCCCAAGGCCAGCGAAGCGGAAGTCGAAGATCCGCGCGCCGAGCTGATGCGCCGCCTGCTGGAATACGAGCAGATGAAACTGGCCGCGCAGAAGCTCAACGAACTGCCGCAGGCCGGGCGCGATTTCGAGATTGTGCAGGTGCTGATCGAGCGCACCGTGAAGGAGCGTCTGCCGCAAGTCAGCGTGGAAGACTTGCGCCAGGCCTGGCTCGGGGTGCTGGCGCGCGCTAAACTTCACACGCACCACAAGGTGCGCCGCGAGCAGTTATCGGTGCGCGAGCAGATGACGCATGTGCTGCGCTGTTTGCAGGGCGGCGAGTACGTCGCGTTCGACAGGCTGTTCGACACGCGGCACGGCGTGGCGAAATTGGTGGTCACCTTCATCGCCATCCTCGAACTGGCCAAGGAATATCTGGTGGAAATCCAGCAAAGCGAAACATTGGGGAGCATCTATGTCAGAACCAGCCGAGCCATTACCGCAGAGTGAAACGCCATTGTCCGTGGAGCCCGAATCCGGCGCGGACGAGGTGACGGTTTGTACGGACCTGTTCGGCGGAAAGCTGAACACCGAACAATTCAAACATGTACTCGAAGCAGCGCTGCTGACTGCCACCGAACCCCTGCCGGTCTCGGAGCTGAAGAGGCTCTGCGACGTGTCACTGGACAGCAAACAGATGGAAGCGCTGCTCGAAGAGCTCGCGCAGGACTGGCAAGGGCGCGGCGTAGAACTGACCCGCGTGGCCAGCGGCTGGCGCTTCAGCACCAAACCGGAAATGCAGCCCTACCTTGACCGGCTCAATCCGCAAAAGCCGCCGCGCTACTCGCGCGCCGTGCTGGAAACACTCGCCATCATCGCCTACCACCAGCCGGTCACGCGCGGCGACGTCGAGGAAATACGCGGCGTGGCGGTCTCATCGCAGATATTGAAGACACTGGAAGCGCGCGGCTGGGTAGAAGTGGTCGGCACGCGCGACACGCCTGGCAAGCCGGAACTGTTCGCCACCACCAAACAGATGCTCGACGACCTCAACCTGCGCGCCTTGCAGGAACTCCCGCCGCTGGAAGAAATCGGCGCGTTGCTGGATCAAGGGGGTGGCGAAGTCAGGTCGCTGGGCGTGCCAGAAATGGCGGAGACTCCCGGTATTCCTTCCCCGGATAACGACGGCCAGTGCAGCGAAGGCGAGCCCAACGCCGTACCGGCGGGAATGCCTTATCCGGCATGAAGCAAGTCCGGTCGCGCGACAACCCGTTTTTCAAGGAACTCGCCAAACTTTCCGGATCCGCGCGGCAGCGCGGCAAGGTGAACCAGACCTTGCTGGATGGCGCGCATCTGCTGTCAGCGTATCTGGGTGCAGGGAAACAGCCGCAACATATCCTGCTGAATGCAGCGGCGTTGCACGAAGCCGAAATAGCCGCATTGCTCGAACGCACCGCCGGGGTGCCGGTGACGCAGCTGGACGACAGGCTGTTCGCCGGACTCAGCGAACTGAAAACGCCGAGCGGCATTCTCGCGTTGATCGGCATTCCGCAACCGGCGGGAACAATAGCCGGCAGCCGCTTTGCGCTGTTGCTGGAGGATATTCAGGATCCCGGCAATCTCGGCTCGATGTTGCGCTCGGCGGCGGCGGCGGGATGCGATGCGGTGTTTCTTTCTACGGGCTGCGCCGATGCGTGGTCGCCCAAGGTGCTGCGCGCCGCGATGGGCGGGCATTTTGCGCTGGATATCCACGAACGGCAGGATTTATTGGACACGGCCAATGCATTCCCCGGCATGCTGCTGGCGGCCAGCCTGCAAGCCAGCCGCAGCCTGTACGACTGCGACTTGCGCGGCCATGTGGCGTTTCTGGTCGGCAACGAGGGGGCAGGACTGTCTGCGGGGCTACTGAATGCCGCCACCCAGGCCATCGCGATTCCGATGCCCGGCAGAGCCGAATCCCTGAACGCGGCGGCGGCCACGGCAATCTGTTTGTTTGAAGCGGTTCGGCAGCGCATCCCTTCCGGACAATCCGCCGGTTTGCCCTAACGGGGAAACCTCCCCCGCCCCCAGCCGTTTACCTGCCGATGCCCTCTTCCCCCCAGCAAACCCTGCGCGATGTATTCGGTTATGCCGCCTTTCGCGGCGAGCAGCAGGCCGTCGTCGAGCATGTCGCGGCGGGCGGCGATGCGCTGGTGCTGATGCCGACCGGCGGCGGCAAGTCGCTGTGCTACCAGATTCCCGCGCTGCTGCGACCGGGAACCGGCATCGTGGTGTCGCCGCTGATCGCACTGATGCAGGATCAGGTAGATGCGCTAATCCAGCTCGGCGTGCGTGCGGCCTTCCTCAATTCCAGCCTCGGTGCCGAGGCCGCGCGCGAGGTGCAAGGGCGCTTGCTGCGCGGCGAGCTCGACCTGCTCTATGTCGCCCCGGAACGCCTGCTGATGCCCGGCTTTCTCTCTTTATTGGAGCAAGTTCAGGAAACGTCCGGGCTGGCCTTGTTCGCCATCGATGAGGCGCATTGCGTCTCGCAATGGGGTCACGACTTCCGCAAAGAATACCGCGAACTGACGGTATTGCACGAACGCTTCCCCAAAGTGCCGCGCATCGCACTCACCGCAACGGCAGATACGCCAACACGCGGCGAGATCGTCGAGCGGCTGGCGCTGGAGCAGGCACGCCAGTTCGTTTCCAGCTTTGACCGCACCAACATCCGCTACCGCGTCACGCAAAAATCAAATGCGCGCAATCAGTTACAGGCGTTTCTTGAAGCAGAACATGCGCACGATGCGGGCATCGTTTATTGCCTGTCGCGCAAGAAAGTCGAGGAAACTGCCGCGTGGCTGAAGGAGCATGGCTGGGACGCGCTGCCCTATCACGCCGGGCTGGATGCCGCGACGCGCAGCAAAAACCAGAGCCGCTTCCTGCGCGAGGAAGGCGTGGTGATGGTCGCGACCGTGGCGTTCGGCATGGGCATCGACAAACCCAACGTGCGCTTCGTCGCCCATCTCGACCTACCCAAGAGCATGGAAGGCTACTATCAGGAAACCGGCCGCGCCGGGCGCGACGGCCTGCCCGCCAACGCCTGGCTGGCCTACGGTCTGGGCGATGTGGTGCAGATGCGCCAGATGATCGACGGCGGCGACGCCCCCGAGGAACGCAAGCGGCTGGAGCGGCAGAAGCTCGACGCGCTGCTCGGCTACTGCGAATCCACCACCTGCCGCCATCAAACCGTGCTGCGCTATTTCGGCGAAGAGCATCCGGGCAACTGCAATGAATGCGACAACTGCCTGGAGCCGGTGGACACCTGGGATGCCACCGAGCCCGCGCGGATGGCGCTGTCCTGCGTCTATCGCACCGGGCAACGCTTCGGTGCGGGGCACTTGGCCGACGTGCTGATCGGCAAGCTCACCGAGCGGGTCGAAAAATTCAATCACCAACGACTCTCCACCTTCGGCATCGGCAAGGAACTCAGTCCCGTGCAATGGAGCAGCGTGTATCGCCAACTGGTGGCAAGCGGCCTGTTGGAAGCCGACATCGAAGCCTACGGCGGCTTGAAGCTCACCGAAACTGCCCGTCCGGTGTTGCGCGGCGAACAAGAAGTCTGGTTGCGCCGCGATGCCGACCCGGCAAAACGCAAGGCACAGCGCGCCGAACGCCTAAACAAATCACGCGAACCGTTTGTCGGCGCAAACGAAAACCGGCTTTGGCTCGCGCTCAAGGCCAAACGTACGGAACTTGCCCGCGAGCAGGGCGTGCCGCCCTACGTCATCTTCCACGACAGCACCCTGCTGGAAATCCTCAACCAGCGCCCCGTCAGCCTGGACGAGCTTGGCCGGATCAGCGGCGTGGGGCAGAACAAGCTGGCGCGCTATGGCGATGAGTTTCTTAAAGTAATCGAGGATGCGGCAAGTCAACAATTCACTTAGACAGTCTAATATACAGTCCATATAACGATACTTTGAGTGAAATGTCGTTCATACACAATACAGTATGAAATAAACTCAGATTAAAACTTGCTTGACATAGACTGTCTAATTTGCTAATTTAGAACCGTCTAAATTACACAGTTAATCTGTCTAAATTATGTTGACCAGTTTCGAAGTGATGCAGGCCGCAAATATTTCCCGAGCCACGCTCAACAACTACATCGCGCAGGGGCTACTGCCGCGCCCGCTGATAAAGAATCCGGAGCCGGGCACTTCGACGCAGGCGCGCCAGATAGGCTACTTCCCCGACGAAGTTCTGGCATGTCTGGAACGCATCCGGCTATTGAAAAAGGAAGGCTATGCCATGACAGAAATTGCCCGGCAACTGGAGCTGGAGGGTTTACGGATAAGGAGTGCGCCGATGCAAGAATCCAGGACTGCCTCCCCTCCTCCCTCCGAATCCGCAATACCACCCGCTGCGGCGGAAAAACCGGCTGAATCCCAACCTGCCGCGCCATTCCAGCCCAGCCAACTCCGGCTAACCATCGACCATATCCCCTTTCCGGCCTACATGGTCAACTACAACTTCGAGATCACCTGGTACAACGAAGCGGCGCGCGCTGAGCTGCTGGGCGGATTCGACCGCTTGCCCGCAGACATCAAGGAACGCAACGCGCTGGCCTATCTGCTCAAGGGGCGGCTGGACAAAAGCGGCGCCAATCACGAGGAGTTGCTGCAATTTTATTTGAAGCTGGGCAAGGGACGCTTTTCGCGCAGCGACTTGATGAATGTGCTTGCCGGCAAGACCGACGCGCCGACCTTGCTGGCGGGAGAATCCCCGGCCAAATCGCACTCCGGCGGCACGCTGCTGCAACTGCCGCTCACCCTGCGCCAAGAAAACGGCGAGGCTACCCGCTACAACGTCTATGCCTCCTATTACCGCGAAGGCATCCTGCTCGTCTATCAGCCCGGACACACCGAAAGCGGCAGCCTGCTGGGGCTGCTGGAGCGGCGCGACGAAGTGATCCGCAACCTGCTGAAGAAGCGCCTGCCGGTGCTGACCGACGTCGCCGTGCTGGTCGCGGATTTACAGAATTCGGTGCGCATCTGCACCGAACTGCCGCCGGAGGAATACTTCGAGCTCATCAACCAGATATGGTCCACGATGGAGCCGATCTTCCGCAAGTATTACGGCACCCACGGCAAGCATGTCGGCGACGGTATGGTGTATTACTTCTTCCCGCAGCCCGACTGCAACTACATCTTCAACGCGCTGGTGTGCGCGCAGGAGATGAAGGCCGCGATGCGCCGGATCAGCAAGGAATGGCAGTTGCGCAAGAACTGGCTGAACGAGCTGTACCTCAACACCGGCCTCAACGAGGGGCAGGAATGGCTGGGCGTTTTCCACATCGAGACCAAGGTGGAATTCACCGTGCTGGGCGACACCATCAACCACGCCGCGCGCCTGTCAGACTTCGCGCGCGGCGGCGCCACCTGGGCCACCAAGAACCTGCTCGGCAAGCTGCCCGCCGAAGAGCGGCAGCGAGTGCAGTTCGGTATCCGCCGCCAGGACGCCGAAGGGCGCGAGGTGTTCGTCGGCGCATCCTATTCCCGCATCGCCGAACTGGCGGATCTAAACGCTCCGCGCAACGTGAAGCTGAGCGATATCGCGGCGCTGCCGGTGACGGAGATTTTGGAAGTCAGGGTTTGATGCGAATTTGGGCGATGCGCCCTGCCCTGCGTTATTGGCGCGCGGCAGAGCGTGTTCGGCTGAGCAAGAAGTTAAGGAGCCTGCATCAGGAGTTCATTGATCTCCTTCTCTAGTTCGGCCGCTAGTTGTACTCGGCGCCTACTGTCGTGAAGCTGTTCCGTTGGATCAAGAACCTCCCAGTCCCAGTCGGTATTATGAGCCAATCCAGAGACCGCCGAGAAGCGGCAAAGAATTTCAAAGTTCTCACGTGTATTCAGATTCAGATTGACATACCACCCATTACTCATGCGGTGATAGTTGCTCTGAGTATCGGCTAGCGCTGGCGTCTGTCTGAAAAGTTTGGCGGGAGACTTTGCGAAATAGTTTCTTGCTGCACCATCAGTGCCTCGGCGTCTTCCGACACCAACATATCCCGTAGTCTCCCATCTGACATCAGTAAATAGCGTTGGATTCACTTCAGCAAACCGTTCGACAAGCCAGAGGTAAGCGGCGCGCGCTGTTTTAAACTCGGATTTATTGCCACGAAAGCGCGCAACAGTCGCCCGACTGCCGCCACGTCGAGTTCGAGGCTTATCCCATCCCGGAAACCGCGTATCGAGGCACTCCTTGACTTGATACGCGTAGTCGGCCTGACTCTTCTCAAGGCAGTTGCGGAGTGTTTGCTCGAGTTCGGCCCGAGAGTACGTTTCCAATTTTGCTCTAAACTGGTCGATCGGGATGGGCATTCCTGACTCCTAACGAATAAACAGCAAAAACGCCGACATTGCGGCTCCCTTATTCCCGCCGCCCCAGCACCTTCAAATACACCTCACGGTAAGCCTCGGCGCTGCGCTGCCAACTGAAATCCTTGGCCATGCAGTTCTTGCGCAGCGCCTTCCATTTGGCCTGATCGTGGTACAGGGCGATAGCGCGGTGGATCGTGGCGAACAGGTTTTCGGCGGTCATGCCGAGGAACGCGAAACCGCTGGCGGTGCCGTCCTTGAGGGTTTCCGGGGTGCAGTCCACCACCGAGTCGGCGAGGCCACCGGTGGCGTGGACGATCGGCGGGGTGCCGTAGCATTGGCTGTATAACTGGTTCAGGCCGCAGGGCTCGAAGCGCGACGGCATGACGAACATGTCCGCCCCGGCTTCGATCTGGTGCGAGAGGTCTTCGCTGAAGCCGACATGCGCGCCGATCTGGCCGGGATAGCGGCGCGACAGGTCGCGCACGGCTTTTTCCATTTGCGCTTCGCCGTTGCCGAGCATGACCAGTTGCGCCGGCAATCCGGCCAGGCGCGGAGCGATTTCCAGCAGTAAGTCCAGCCCCTTCTGGTGGGTGAGGCGGCTGACCACGCCGAGCAGCGGCATATTCGGGTCGAGGTTCAGCCCCATCATGCTTTGCAGCGCCTCCTTGTTCGCGGCCTTGCCGACCATACGCGCGCTGCTGTATGGTTTGGCAAGATGCGGGTCGGTCGCCGGGTTCCACTCTTCGGTGTCGATGCCGTTGAGGATGCCGGTGAGTTCGTTGCGGCGCGTGGCCAGCAGGCCTTGCATGCCGAAGCCGAGCGGTTCCTTCTGGATTTCCTTTGCGTAGTTCGGGCTGACGGTGGTGATGTGGTCGGCATAGAACAGCCCCGCCTTGAGGAACGACAGCTTGCCGTAATACTCCACCCCGTCGATGCTGAAACAGGACGGCGGCAAATGCAGTTGACCTACCGTTTCGGGCGGAAAATTACCTTGGAACAGCAGGTTATGGATCGCGAACACGCTCGGCGCGGCACCTTGCGCAAAGTGCAGCCAGGCGGGTGTCAGGCCAGTCTGCCAGTCGTTGCAATGCACCAGGTCGGAACGCCAGTCGAGCGGGGATTCGTTGCAGCCCAGCACGGCGGCGACCTTGGAAAGCAGGCCGAAGCGCAGCGCATTGTCCGCCCAGTCGTGACCGCCGACATTTTGATATGGCCCGCCGTCGCGCTGGTACAGAACCGGGCATTCGAGCACCAGCAGCGGCACGTCGTGCGCCATCGTGCCGGACAACAGCCGCGCCGGCGGGAAGCCCGGCAGAGAGTCGAAGGTTGCGACGACTTTGTGTTGCCCCAGTTGCGCGATGACTTGTTTGTATCCGGGCACCAATATGCGCACGTCCACGCCGATGGCGCGCAACGCGGCTGGCAGCGCGCCGCTGACGTCGGCCAGGCCGCCGGTCTTGATTAGCGGCGCGACCTCGGAAGTCGCGAACAGAACCTTCAACCCGGCCATCTGCTACAGCCAGCGCATCATGCCCAGCTCGAACCGGTGAGTCAGCATCTCGTGGTATGGGTAGGCGCGAATGCGGTATTCCAGCTTGCCGCATTTCTCCGGTTGTATTTCTGTGGCGAATACGGCTTCGCCCGCATCGGTCATCGTGCCGGTGGCCTCGAAACGGTAGCGGTAAGAATTCTGCAATTTCTCGCGCTTGGTGAACAGGACCAGCAGCATCTCCACAACCACGTCGCCGGGCTGGAGGCCGTTCAGATTGATCGCGACCTCGAAGCGCAGGCTTTCGCCATATTTGATTTCCCGCCGTTCGGTATCCAGGCGACGTATTGCAACCCCCGGCCAGGCATGGTGGATGCGCGCCTTCCACCCGGCGATGATTCCCGCGTTTTCAAAGTGGTTTTGCTGGTACAAATGATGTTGCTGGCTGGCCGGCAGGTAGCATTTTGCGAGATATTCGCCGACCATGCGCTTGGAATTGAAACGCGGCATGATGGTGGCCATCGAGCGTTTTGACATCTTCACCCAGTCTGGCGACAGGCCCATCTTGCTGTGCTCGTAGTACAGCGGCACGACCTGGTCTTGCAGCAGCTCGTAAAGTGTGTGCGTTTCTTCGCGCGTGCGGGCTTCTTCGTTGAGCGATTCCGACACAGGTTTGATCGCCCAGCCGTTCTTGCCGTCATAGCTCTCGCCCCACCAGCCGTCCAGCACGGAGAGGTTGATGGCGCCGTTGATGCCGGCCTTCATGCCGGACGTGCCGCTGGCTTCCAGCGGATAGAGCGGGTTGTTCAACCAGACATCCACGCCCGAAACCAGTTTGCGCGCCAGGGCCAGATCATAGCCTTCCACCATCAGTATCTTGCCGACAAATTCCGGCATCTTGGAAATATGCGTGATGCGCCGGATCAGATCCTGGCCGGGAATATCCGCCGGGTGCGCCTTGCCGGCAAAGATAAATACGACGGGGCGCTCCGGATTGTTCATGATGGCGCTCAACCAGTTGAGGTCGCCGAACAGCATGGTCGCGCGCTTGTAGGTGGCAAAGCGGCGCGCAAAACCGATGGTAAGGATGTTGGGGTTTTCCGGATTGACATACTTGAGCAGCCGGTCCAGGTGCGCCTCGGAACCGTGATTGCGGAAGTGCTGCGCGCTGACGCGTACGCGCACCATGTTCAGCATCTTCGCCTTCAGCGACTGGCGCGCGCTCCAGAACAGGTGATCCGGAATGCGGTTCACGCCTTCCCAGAATTCCACGTCGTTCATGCGCGCGCTCCATTCCAGCCCGAGCTGGCGCTCGAATACCTCGATCCACTCGGTCGCAAGGAAAGTCGGCGCATGTACGCCGTTGGTGACGTAAGTCATCGGGTTTTCCTTGTTCTCGATTTGCGGCCACATGTCGCCGCAAATAGCCGCCGATACATCGCCGTGGATGCGCGATACGCCGTTGTTGAAGCGCGTACAGCGGATCGCCAGCGCCGTCATGTTGAAATCCGGGCTGCCCTTGGCGCGGCCCAGCGCCAGGAATTCCTCGCGGCTCAGCTTGAGCTCCGGGTAATAGTGTTCGAAATACTCCTGCACCAGCCCTTCGTTGAAATGGTCATGCCCGGCCGGCACCGGGGTATGCGTGGTAAACACGGTATTGACCGCCACGTATTCGAGTGCGGTCGCGAAATCCAGGCCTTCGAGAGCGATTTTCTGGCGGATTCTTTCCAGCGCCAGGAAGGCCGCGTGCCCTTCGTTGATGTGCCATACCGTCGGCCTGATTCCCAGTTCCTGCAACGCGAGCACGCCGCCGATGCCGAGCACGATTTCCTGCTCGATGCGCGTCACCTTGTCGCCGCCATACAGGCGGTGCGTGATGTCGCGGTCGTGCATGTTGTTGCTTTCCAGGTCGGTGTCCAGCAGGTACAGCGTGATGTGCCCGATCCTGGCCTGCCAGATTTTTATGTCGAGCTTGCGGTTGGGCAGATTCACCGAGATACGTGCTTCCGAACCGTCGGCATGCAGGGCCGGGGCGACTGGCAGATCCTCGAAATGGGAGTCGGTGTTGGTGGCGACCTGGTTGCCGTCGCCGTCTATGGTCTGGTGAAAGTAACCCTGGCGGTAGAGCAGGCCGACGCCGACGAACGGCAGGCGCAAATCGCTCGCCGCCTTGCAGTGGTCGCCGGCCAGGATGCCCAGGCCGCCCGAATAAATCGGCAGGCTTTCATGGAAACCGAACTCGGCGCAGAAGTAGGCGACCAGATCGTCTTTGCGCAGCAAATCGGAGCCGACCGGCGGGAAACGGTAATCATGGTAGGTGTCGTAGGCCGCCAGAACGCGGTTGAGGTTGCCGATGAACACCTGATCCTCCGCCGCATCCAGCAGGCGCTGCTCATCGACGCGCTTCAGGAAAGCCTTCGGGCTTTGCCCGGTGGCCTTCCACAATCCGGGGTGCAGGCGCGCAAACAGCGCGCGCGTGGGGCGATCCCAGCTATACCAGAGGTTATTTGCAAGCTCTTCGAGGCGCTCCAGGCGCGCCGGGATTTTCGGGCGTACTTGCAGAATGTATGAGGTGCTTTTTTCCATGGTTTTATGCCCAGCCAAAAGTCAGGATTGTATTTTTGCGGAGATGCGAATTATAGCGTAACTGTTTTGCCCCTCCAGAATTTTGCGTTGTTTCCCGCATTGCGCAGACAGTGTTTTTATGCTGAGAAAAGCATTCAGCCACAGAGAACACAGAGTTCGCAGAGAAAACCAAACAGTTATAGAGAAAAGCTTATTCACCTTTTGGGTGAGGCCTGGCAAGACGAATAAACCCTGCATTCTCTGCATTCTCTGTGTTCTCTGTGAACTCTGTGGCTTGAAATGCGGTTTATCCCGGCAATGCTGCGCGGTCGATATGCCACTCGGCAGGCACAATGCGCGCCGCAGGCAAAGACTCTCCCCGTAGAATCCGCTTCAGCGCCTCGCGCTTTCCCGCGCCTGCCACCAGAAATATTTTGTGGCGCGCCGCATTCAGCGTGTTCATGCCCAGCGAAACCCGCTCGGCGGGCGGCTTGGGCGCGCCGGATACCGGCACAGCCACAGCCGCGCTGCCCGTTGCCGGATTGCCCGGAAACAGGCTGGCGGTATGGCCGTCTTCGCCCATGCCCAGCAGCACCAGATCGAGCGGCAGCACAGGTTCCAGCAGCGCCGCATATTCCGCTGCACCGCTCTGCGCGCCGTGCCTGGTGGGAATCGGGTGGATATTGCCCGGCGGGATGGCGATGTGTTTCAGCAGCGCATCATGCGCCATACGGTCGTTGCGCCGCACATCGCCGTCGGGCAGGCAACGCTCGTCGCCGAAATAAATCTGGACATGCGCCCAATCGACGGCGAGGCCGCGCAGTTTTTCGTAACAGCGGCGCGGCGTTTCGCCGCCCGCCAGCGCGATGCGGAACACGCCGCGTGCCGCAATGGCCGCTCCTGCCAGCGCCGCGATGCGCAATGCCGCCGCCTCGCTTAACGCGTCCGGGCTTTCGTGCACGGTCACGCTGCTTGCGCCCGGCAGCTTCATGTCACCCGTGCTGCACAAAGCGCGGGGCCGTACAACGCCGCGCGATCGTTCAAAATCACCCGCACCGGCATCGCTTCCAGCAAATGGCGCATGCGCCCATTTCCCCGAAAGGCGTCGATGAAGGCGCCGCGCTGCAAAAGCGGCAATATTTTCGGCGCGATACCGCCGCCCACATACAAACCGCCGAGGCTCATCGTCTTCAACGCGAGATTGCCCGCTTCCGCACCGTACAGATGCACGAAAAGCTCCATTGTCTCGATGCAGATGGCGTCGCTGCCGCCCAGCGCCGCGCGCGAAATGGCTGACGCCGCATCGCTCCCGCGCATCTCTTCCGCCAGCCACTGCGGCACGGAAGATTTACGGTAGATGCGCAGGAAATCGTGCAGGTCGAGCAGCCCCATACCCGAGACGACGCGATCCCAGCTGACATGCCAATACCGCTTCTGCATGTAACGCAACAGCTCCATTTCCAATTCGCTCTGCGGGCAAAAACTGGAGTGGCCACCTTCGGTGGCGAAAGGATGATGGCGCTGCCCGTCCCAATACAGCCCCGCTTCGCCCAGCCCGGTTCCGGCGGCGATGACGGCAGCGTTGCCGCGCGCATCCGGCTCACCCTGTTGCAGCGCCAGCAAATCGTCCTCCCCCAGCGCCGGCAAGCCATGGGCGATCGCCTCCAGATCGTTGAGCAAGACGCAATGCCTGAAACCGAAGCGTTGCTGCAAGGCATCCGCTTCGATATACCAGGGCAGAGTGGTGGCGCGCACCTTCCTGCCGCGCACCGGGCCTGCGATGCCGAAGGCCGCGCAGGCGGGAACTGGCGAAGCCTTCAAAAAATCCTCCAGCACGGCCTCGAAGGCGACAACGCTGCGGCTCGGATAGTCGGTCTCGCGTTCGATGCGCACCCGGTTGCCATCGACCCCGGCTATCGCCAGCCGCGTCTTGGTGCCGCCGATGTCGCCGACAAGCAAACGATTTACATGCGCGGGCATCACGTCAATACGCCTGCAAATCAGCGCCGTCCAGGTTCAGCGAATGGCGCCAGAACTGATCGTCGCGATCGAACAGCCGGTAGGTGCCGCGCGGCCCCCAACTGCCCGCCGGGTAATTGTTTATGAAATCGCGCTCCATCGACCATACCTTGAGGATCGGGTCGACCACGCGCCACGCCGCTTCCACTTCGTCGATGCGCAGAAACAGCGAATGGTCGCCCTGGATCACGTCCAGCAGCAGGCCCTCGTAAGCGTCGAACTTTTCGTCACCCTTGCGGTGGTAGGTGGCGTCGAGGCTGATGGTGCGCGTGTGCACATCCAGCCCCGGCACCTTGACCTGCAACTCGATTTTCAGGCAGTCGTCGGGCTGGATGCCGAGCATGATCCAGTTCGGGTGCGCCGGGTCGCGGCGCGTGTGTTTCAGCAAATCCTGCGGCGGGTTTTTGAAACGTATGTAGATCGCCGAGGCGCTTTCCGCCATGCGCTTGCCGGTGCGAAGATAAAACGGCACGCCGGACCAGCGCCAGTTGTCGACGAACAGTTTCAGCGCGGCGTAGGTTTCGGTGGAGCTGTCGGCGGCGACGCCCGGCTCCTCCAGATAGCCCGGCACCGCGCCGCCGCCGATATTGCCGCTGCCGTACTGCCCGCGGAAGGCATGCGCGTGCACGGCATTCTGCGGGATGGGGCGGATGGCTTTCAGCGCCTTCACTTTCTCGTCGCGCAGATGTTCGGCGTTCATGCTTACCGGCGGTTCCATCGCCACCAGCGCGAGCAGTTGCAGCAGGTGGCTCTGGATCATGTCGCGCAACGCCCCTGAGCCTTCGAAATAGCCCGCGCGGCCTTCCACGCCCAGCGTCTCGGAATGAGAAATCTGCACATGGTCTATGTAATGGTGATTCCACAGCGGCTCGAGCAGGATGTTGGCGAAGCGGAACACCATCACGTTCTGCACCGTGCCTTTGCCCAGATAATGGTCGATGCGGAAAATCTGCGGTTCGTTCAAATGTTTGTACAGGCTGGCTTGCAGCGATTGCGCGCTCAGCAGATCGTAGCCGAACGGCTTCTCGATCACCACACGGCGCCAGCCGTTATGTTCCTTGAGCAGGCCGACATTACCCAATTTGTCGATGATGGCGGGAAACTCGGCCGGCCGCACCGACATGTAAAAAATCATGTTGGGCGGGATGCTGGGATTGTCTTCCAGGGTTTTTTGCAGGCGCACGTAGGCGTCCGGGTCGTCCGGCGGGCTGGCGTGATAATGCAGGCGCGCCGAGAAGCGTTCGAAAGAGTGGGCGATGACCTCGGGCGGATACTGCGTTTGCAGCATGGCCAGCACCTCGGCTACCCATTGCTCCCTGCTCCACGGTTTGCGCCCGCAAGACATGATGACCATCTGTTCCGGCAGACGGTTGGCGATATCCAGGCGAAACAGCCCCGGTATCAGTTTGCGCCGCGCCAGGTCGCCGCCGGCACCGTAAATCACCAGGGTACACGGTTCCAGAGTTTTCATTTCCCCCCTCCTGTGTGCTTGACGGCATGGCCGCCAAAGGCATTGCGCATGGTGGATAACAGGCGGTAGCCGTAACCGGTTTCATTCTGGCTGTTGAAGCGCATCTGCAACGCCAGTGTCAGCACCGGCGCGGCGACACCCTGATCGATCGCCTCCACCACCGTCCAGCGCCCTTCCCCGGAATCCGGCACAAACGGGGCAATGCCGGAGAGTTGCTGGTCGTGTTGCAGCGCCTCGGCGGTAAGGTCGAGCAGCCAGCTGCGCACCACCGAACCGTGCCGCCACAGCTCGGTGATCTGCGCCAGGTCGAGCGCGAATTCCTGCTTGCCGCGCAGCAGCTCCAGCCCTTCGGCGAACGACTGCATCATGCCGTACTCGATGCCGTTATGGATCATCTTGGTGAAGTGCCCCGCGCCGACCGGCCCGACATGCGCCCAACCGCGTTCCGCTGACGGCGCTAGGGCTTGCAGGATGGGGGTCATGGTCTTCGCCACTTCGAGCGTCGCCCCAACCATCAGGCAATAACCGTTCTCCAGCCCCCAGATGCCGCCGGAAGTGCCGGAATCCATGAAGCCGATGCCCTGCTCCGCCAGCCATGCGCCGCGCCGCTGGCTGTCGTGGTAATTGGAGTTGCCGCCGTCCACGATGATGTCCCCCTTGGACAGCAGCGGCACCAGCGCGTGAAGCTGCTGCTCGGTCGGTTCCCCGCTTGGCAGCATCAGCCATACCACGCGCGGGCTGGATAATTTTGCCACCGCGTCGGCCACCGAGGCCGCTGGCAGCATGCCTTCCTCCGCAGCAAGCTGCGCGACGGCGTCCGCCGACCGGTCGTAACCGGCCACTTCGATCCCGCCACGGCGCAACCTGCGCACCATGTTGCCGCCCATCTTGCCCAATCCGATCATCGCCAGCCGCATAAATCCTCCCGAAGAAATAATTCAAACTGTATCCGCGTCACATGCGAGCCGCAGCATCGCAGAAATCACGCATCCGGCAAGTGGCAATCATACACCCCGATTTGCAAAAAAATGATTTACGCGGTGCGGCAATAAGGAGAATAATGGCGCTGTAGCAGCAATTATCCAATTATAGTTAGGGAAGCTAGGATGCCAGCCAGCCAACAGCAAAAACCGCTTAATCTCAGCCTCGATTCGGTCAAACAGTCTCTGGCCAACCATCTCATTTTTTCCATCGGCAAGGATCCCATTACCGCCACCGACCGCGACTGGTTCTTCACCCTCGCAGGAGTGATCCGCGACCGCCTGATCGAGCGCTGGATGGAAACCATGCGCCGCTATTACCGCAACGACGCCAAGCGGGTGTACTACCTCTCCATGGAATTTCTCATCGGGCGCAGCCTGATGAACAGTGTGCTCAATGTCGGCTTTCTCGATGAAGTCCGCCAGGCCTGCGTCGATGCAGGCGTCAGCCTGGATCGGGTGACGGAGCTGGAATTCGATGCCGCGCTCGGCAATGGTGGGCTGGGGAGGCTGGCCGCCTGCTTTCTCGATTCCATGGCAACCATCGGCCTGCCCGGCTACGGCATGGGTATCCGCTACGAATATGGCATGTTCAACCAGAGAATCGAAGACGGCTGGCAAGTGGAGCATCCGGACAACTGGCTGCGCTACAGCAACCCTTGGGAATTCCCGCGCCCGGAAGTGCTTTACCCGGTGAAATTTCACGGTCGCGTAGTGCAATATGCCGACGAACACGGCAACCTGCACCATCACTGGATAGACAGTGACGATGTCATGGCGATGGCCTACGACACGCCTGTTCCAGGCTACGGCCTCGACACCGTCAACAACATGCGCCTGTGGTCGGCCAAGGCCTCGCGCGATTTCGACCTCAAGTATTTCAACGAGGGCAACTACATCAAGGCGGTAGAGGACAAGAACGAATCGGAGAACCTGTCCAAAGTGCTTTATCCGGACGACACCACCGACATGGGCAAGGAACTGCGCCTCAAGCAGCAGTATTTCTTCGTCAGCGCATCTTTGCAGGACATCCTGTACCGCTTCCTCAAACACCATGAGGCCTTTGACGAGTTGCCGGACAAGGTGGCGATCCAGCTCAACGACACCCACCCTTCCATCGCCATCCCGGAATTGATGCGCCTGCTGTTGGATGTCCACCAACTGGAATGGGAACGTGCCTGGCGTATCACCACCAGCACCTTTGCCTACACCAACCACACGCTCATGCCGGAGGCGCTGGAAACCTGGCCGGTCGCCCTGTTCGAATCGGTGTTGCCGCGCCACCTGCAAATCGTTTATGAAATCAACCGGCGCTTTCTCAAGGGGGTCATGCACAGCTACCCCGGCGACAGCGAATTGCTCAGGCGCATGTCCATCATCGACGAAACGCATGGCCGCCGCGTGCGCATGGCGCACCTGGCAATCGTGGGCAGCCACCACGTCAACGGTGTGGCGCAACTTCATTCCGAACTGATGAAAACCACCATCTTTGCCGATTTCGACCGCTACTACCCCGGCAAACTCACCAACATCACCAACGGCATCACCCCGCGTCTGTGGTTGAACCAGGCCAATCCGAAGCTGGCCGGTTTGATTGTCAGCCGCATCGGCAAAGAGTGGATCACCGATTTGTCACAACTGAATCAGCTTGCCGGGCTGGCCGACGATGAATCCTTCCGGGCGGAATTCAGCGCAGTAAAACTTTCCGCCAAAGAACGGCTGGCCGAGCTGATAAAGGATCGGCTTGCCCTGCAAATCGACCCGGGTAGCCTGTTCGATGTGCAAGTCAAACGCATCCACGAATACAAACGCCAGCTCCTCAACCTGCTGCATGTCGTCGCCCTGTACAACCGCATCCGCACCAACCCGGCACTGGATATTATGCCGCGCACCGTGATTATTGCCGGCAAGGCGGCACCCGGCTACGCCACCGCCAAGCTCATCATCAAGCTCGCCAACAGCATCGCCGATATCGTCAACAACGACCCCGCCGTGCGCGGCCTGCTGAAACTGGCCTTTATCCCCAACTACGACGTGTCCACGGCCAGCATCATCATCCCGGCGGCGGATCTATCGCAGCAAATTTCCACGGCCGGAACCGAAGCGTCAGGTACCGGCAACATGAAACTCGCCCTCAACGGCGCGCTGACCATCGGCACGCTGGACGGCGCCAATATCGAAATCATGGAGGAAGTGGGCGAAGAAAATTTCTTCATCTTCGGGCTTAACGCGCAGGAGGTGGAGGCGCTGAAAAACTCGGGCTACAACCCCTGGAACTACTACCATGGAAATGCGGAACTGAAATGGGCGCTGGACATGATTGCATCGGGTTATTTTTCGCCCGAAAATACCGATTGCTTCCGCCCCATCGTCGACAACCTCACCCATGGCGGAGACCGTTATCTGCTGCTGGCCGACTACACTTCCTACGCCGCAGCCCAGAGACGCGTCGAGGCGTTATACTGCGACCGGCAGCAGTGGACTCGACGCGCCATCCTTAATGTGGCGGGCATGGGAAAATTTTCCAGCGACCGCGCCATAAACGAATATGCCAACAGGATTTGGGGCGCGAAACCGGTACTCAAATAACGCGACTGGCGGATAAGCCAATGGACAATACCAGCGATACCCGTATCGTGGATCCGCCGCCTGCCGACGCATGCGCGGAAGCTTTCGCCGCCTGGATTCCCGGCCCTAAGGAGCGCAACGACATGATCAATGTCGCCGCGTACCATATCGCCCAGCGCTCCGGTTTCAAGAGCGACCCGCGCGATTGCTGGGCTGCCGCCGAGGCCCAGATTGATCTGATGTTATCGCTGAAGGAAAGCCAGGCAAAACTCCAAACCATCGTCGACAACGCCCTGGACGCCGTGGTGATGATCGATTCAGATGGGATCATTACGGGATGGAATCCGCAGGCGACGAAAATTTTCGGCTGGACAAAAAACGAAGCCCTCGGCCAAACGATCGAATCGACGATCATTCCACCGCGCTACCGGGAAGCGCATCGCCGGGGCATGAGCCGTTATCTGGCTACCGGCGAAGGGCCGTTTCTGAATAATCTGATCGATATCCAGGCCATTGATCGCGAAGGCCGCGAATTCCATATCGAGCTGACCATAATCCGGGCAAGCTCGAAAGGAAAACTCGAATTCAGCGCATTTATCCGGGATATCACGGGACGCAAACGGGTTGAAAACGTTCAGGCGGCGCGTATTCGCCTGATGGAATATGCCTCCAGCCATACGCTAAAGGAATTGCTGGTCGCTACGCTCGACGAAGCCAGCGCCCTGACCGAGAGCACGATCGGTTTCTATCATTTTCTGGAAGCGGATCAGATAACCCTATCCTTGCAGGCATGGTCTACCCGCACCACCAGTGAATTTTGCACTGCGAAAGGCGAAGGTAGCCACTACAACATCGATGCGGCAGGAGTTTGGGTGGAATGTATCCGGGCTCGCCGCCCGGTCATACACAACGATTATGCTTCCCTGCCCGATAAGAAAGGCTTGCCTCCGGGCCACGCACAGGTGCTGCGCGAGATGGTGGTGCCTGTTTTCCGCAAGGGGATGATCGTTGCGGTTCTGGGAGTGGGCAACAAGGCCAAGCCCTACGTGGAATATGATCTGGAGACCGTTTCTTTGCTTGCGGATCTCGCCTGGGATCTTGCCGAAAGCAAGCGTCTGGAAGCCGAATTGCAGGCAATGGCCACCACCGATTTCCTGACCGGCCTGTTCAACCGGCGCCATTTCATTGCGCGGATGGAAGATGAACTGGCGCGGCTCAACAGGCTAGACACTCAATGCGCTTCGGTGCTGATGCTCGATCTGGACCATTTCAAGGATATAAACGATACCTTCGGTCACGCCATGGGAGATGCTGTACTCAAACATTTCGCCAACCTCATCCAGGGTGAACTGCGCAAGATTGACACGGGAGGCCGGGTCGGCGGCGAAGAGTTCGCCATTCTGCTCCCCGGCGCCGATACTGCGGCGGCCAGGGCCTTTGCCGAGCGTCTGCGCCAAAAAGTGTCCGAGATGCGCGTCAGCCAGGAGGGCCATATCGCCACAGTGGCCGTCAGCATCGGCATAGCCGCCATGAAAGCGATGGATAGTAGCGCCGATACCGCGCTCGTTCGCGCCGATAAGGCGCTCTACCGGGCCAAATCGGCCGGGCGCAACCGGGTAGAAGTTGCGGCAGACTGACGGCACTCGCGGCTAATCCAAAATAGCCGTTTACACAAAATTTCTTACGCCCTCGCATCAGCATATTGCAAAAGTGTCGCAAAAATCAAAAAGCCAGCAATATTGCTGGCTTGATCATTCATAACAAATTGATTTAACTGGTCGGGGCGAGAGGATTTGAACCTCCGACCACTTCACCCCCAGCGAAGTGCGCTACCAGGCTGCGCTACGCCCCGAGGGCGCGGATTATAGCAGAGCAGCGTGAGGTATGAAGGATTTTTAAGCGTTCAACAGCGTAATGATCTCGCGAATTTCGTGGCGCAATGCTGCCATGTCGGTTGTCGGCCTGGGCATCGCTGCAACGTCCTCGACTTCGTCGGCGTGCCCAAGCCGATTGCGCGCGCCGCTGATGGTAAAGCCCTGCTCGTAGAGCAACTCGCGGATGCGCCTGATCAGCAGCACTTCATGATGCTGGTAGTAGCGGCGGTTACCGCTGCGCTTGACCGGTTTTAGCTGGGTAAATTCCTGCTCCCAATAGCGCAGCACATGCGCCTTGACCCCGCACAATTCGCTGACTTCACCGATGGTGAAGTAGCGTTTAGCCGGGATCGGAGGGAGTTCCGAATTAGGTTTGTGGTTTTCCATGATAGGACTTTTCCACCATGGTCTTCAATTTCTGGCTGGGGTGAAATGTCACCACGCGCCGAGCCGTGATCGGAATTTCTTCGCCGGTCTTGGGATTGCGCCCGGGGCGTTGCGGCTTGTCGCGCAACTGGAAATTTCCAAAACCAGACAACTTGACGCTTTCGCCCTGTTCAAGTTGTACGCGAATTTCTTCGAAGAACGCTTCCACCATATCCTTGGCTTCGCGTTTGTTGAGGCCCACTTTTTCGAATAGCAAATCGGCCAGTTCGGCCTTGGTCAATGTTGTTGTCATCTTTCTCCCTTACATACGCAACTGCGCACCGTACTGTTGCAATGCATCCACCAACAACGCAATGCTTGCTTCAATTTCAGAATCCGCCAGCGTTTTTTGAGTATCTTGCAATAACACACGGAATGCAAGGCTTTTTTTGCCTTGCTCGATACCCTTGCCGCGATACACGTCGAACAGCGCAATTCCCTGCGTATAAGGTGCGGCAGCCTGCTGCATGGCGTCCAGCAAGGCTTGCGCGGTGACCGCCTCATCGACCACTACCGCCAGATCGCGCCGCACCGGCAGGGACTTGGCGATTTCGCTCATATGCGGCACTGCCGCCCTGGTCAGCGCGCCGAGTTCGACTTCAAACCACACGGCGGGCTGCGCCATGTCGTATTGTTGCTGCCAGCGCGGGTGCAGTTCCCCGATCCAGCCAACCGCCTGCGTGCCGCAATAAATCTGCGCAGAGCGCCCCGGGTGCAAGGCCGGATGGGTTGCTGCAACAAAGCGCAATAATTGCGGTGCGAACAAGGCTTCAATATCCGCTTTCACATCGTAGAAATCGACGGATTTGGCGACAGCCCCCCATTGTTCGGGCAGGGCCGCACCGTATGCCAAACCGGATAACTGCTGGCTCTGCACATACTCGCCATTCACTTTGGCAAAACATGCACCTGCCTCGAACAAGCGCACCCGCACCTGCTTGCGATTCAGATTGAAGCGCAACGCGCCGACCAGACCGCCGATCAGGCTGCTGCGCATCACCGACAGATTGCTGGCGATCGGGTTTTGCAGCGCGACGAGATGCTCGTTGCCGCACAATTCGCGCTCGACCTGCTCTTCGACAAACGCATAGCTGACAATTTCCTGGTAATCCCGCGCAACAAGAGTCTGTTGAATGCGCGCCAACGGACGCTGAGACTCGCTGTACGGCAGCATGTTCAGTGCGGCCTGCGGAGCTTGCGCGGGGATGTTGTCGTAGCCATACAGGCGCGCCAGTTCCTCGATCAGGTCTGCCTCGATGGACAGATCGAAACGGAAACTCGGCGGCATCACGCTGAAGTCATCATCCTTGGCCACAAAATCCAATTGCAGCCGCTTCAACAGGGTCGCAATCTGAATATTATCCAGCGTAATGCCGAGCACCCGCGCGACGCGCGAGCGGCGCAGGGTGATTGCGGCGCGCTGCGGAAGTTTGTCGCGCACTTCGCTGATCGCCCCGGCGCTGCCGCCGCAAATTTCCAGCAGTAGTTGCGTGGCGCGCTCCAGTGCCTGGTGCGTTGCGGAAAAATCCACGCCGCGCTCGAAGCGGAACGAAGAATCGGTTGCCAACCCGAAACGGCGCGCCTTGCCGGCGATCGCATCGGGATTGAAAAACGCGCTCTCCAAAAATACATCACACGTGATGGTTTCCACCCCGCTGCCCTGCCCGCCCATGATGCCCGCCAGCGCCAACACGCGCGCATCGTCGGCGATCACCAGCACCTCCTCATCCAGCACCACTGCCTGCTCGTTGAGCAAAGTCAGCCCTTCACCGTTGCGCGCCCTGCGCACCGAAATGCCACCTGACAATTGCGCCGCATCGAAAGCGTGCAGCGGCTGGCCCATTTCCAGCATCACGTAGTTGGTGATATCCACCACTGCGCTGATACCGCGCAAGCCGCTGCGCTCAAGGCGGCGCAGCATCCAGGTCGGCGTAGGCGCTGCGGCATTCACGCCGCGCACCAGGCGGCCGCAATACAGCGGGCATGCCTGCCCATCAGCCACATGCACCGGCAATTGTTCGGTCAAGGTAACGGGTTGGATTTGAATTTCCAGCGGCTTGAGTGGACTACCGGTCAGTGCAGCGACTTCACGCGCCACACCAACCATGCCGGAGCAATCGCTGCGGTTCGGCGTGAGCTTCAGCGTGAACAACTTGTCGTCCAGTTCCAGATATTCGCGCAGCGTCTTGCCCACTGGCGCATCAGCCGGCAACAGCCACAGGCCCTGGCTTTCTTCGGCCAGGCCCAGCTCTTTTTCGGAGCACAGCATGCCGAACGACTCGACGTTGCGCACCTTGGCCTGTTTGATGGCGAATTCGCCGGGCAGCACCGCGCCGATGCGCCCGCAAGGCACTTTCACGCCGACCGCGACATTTGCCGCACCGCAAACGATGGTCAGCGGTTGCGCTTCGCCAACGTTCACCTTGCACACGTTCAAGCGATCCGCATTGGGGTGCTTAACCACTTCCAGCACTTCGGCAACCACCACATTATCGAACGCAGGCGCAACGGCTTCCAGCGCCTCGACTTCCAGCCCGGCCATGGTCAGCGTATGCGCCAACGCCTCGCTGGACAACTCCGGGTTTACCCAGGTTCTTAACCAATTCTCGGAAAATTTCATCGCTATATTCTCAGTTGAATTGCTTGAGGAAGCGCAAATCGCTCTCGTAGAACAGGCGCAGGTCGTTCACGCCGTAGCGCAGCATCGCCAGGCGTTCCACGCCCAAGCCAAACGCGAAACCGAGATATTTTTCGCTGTCGATGTTGACATGCTTCAGCACGTTCGGGTGCACCATGCCGCTGCCCAGCACCTCCAGCCAGCCGGTGTGGCTGCACACGCGGCATCCGGCGCCGTTGCACATCACGCAGGCGATATCCATTTCCGCCGACGGCTCGGTGAACGGGAAGAACGACGGGCGGAAACGCACCGCCAGGTCCTCGCGCTCGAAGAATTGCTGCATGAAATCGGCGAGCACACCTTTCAGCATCGCGAAGCTGACTTCTTCGGCGATCCACAAGCCTTCCACCTGATGAAACATCGGCGAATGGGTGACATCGGAGTCGCAGCGGTACACGCGCCCCGGCGCGATGATTTTCAGCGGCGGCTGATGCGCTTCCATGTAGCGCACCTGCACCGGCGAGGTGTGAGTGCGCAGCACATGCTGCGGATCGATGTAAAAGGTGTCGTGCATTGCGCGCGCCGGGTGGTTTTCCGGAATGTTCAGCGCGGTGAAATTGTAGAAATCGCGTTCTATTTCCGGGCCGGACGCAATGGCGAAGCCCAACGAGTGGAACAGCTGCTCGATACGTTCCAGCGTGCGAGTCACCGGATGCAAGCCGCCCGTGCCCAGACCGCGTCCGGGCAAGGTCACATCCAGCGCTTCCGCCGCCAGCTTCTGCTCCAGTTTATTTTGCTGCAACGCATCGCGGCGCTGTTGCAAGGCTGATTCAATGCCTTGTTTGACCTGGTTGATGCGCGCGCCTGCTGCCGGGCGCTCTTCGGCAGACAGCTTGCCCAAGCCTTTGAGCAGGACCGTGAGGCTGCCCTCCTTGCCCAGATATTTTGCCTTGACTTGCTCTAATTCAGCCTCATCGCCGATTACGGCGAACTGTTGCATGGCCTGATCGAGAATTTGTTGAAGCTCTTCCATTTGTGACACCGAAAACAAAAAAGGAGGCGCAGAGCCTCCTTTTTTAATTACACAGTTTAATCAATAAACCGCGAGGCTTGCGCTTAAACGCCGAGGCCGGCTTTGGCTTGCACAACGAATTGCGCAAACGCGGCCTTATCGAACACGGCAATGTCCGACAATACCTTGCGGTCAATTTGAATCTCGGCCTTCTTCAGCCCGTTCATGAACATGCTGTAGCTCAGGCCTTGCTCGCGCGCAGCCGCATTGATACGCGCGATCCACAGGGTGCGGAACTGGCGTTTCTTCTGGCGGCGATCACGATATGAATATTGCCCGGCCTTCATCACCGCCTGCTTGGCGATGCGGTAGACGTTCTTGCGGCGACCGCGATAACCCTTGGCTAACGCCAATACTTTCTTATGGCTGGCACGCGCTATTACTCCACGTTTTACTCTTGGCATGTTCTGCTCCTTATGCGTAAGGCATCATGGCGCGAACCGATGCTGTGTTGGTTGGGTGAACTGCGGTCGTGCCGCGTAATTGGCGTTTGTTCTTGGTGGTTTTTTTGGTCAGGATGTGGCGCTTGAACGCTTGCGAGCGCTTGACGCTGCCACCGGCGCGGATTTTGAAGCGCTTGGCCGCTCCGCTTTTGGTTTTCATTTTAGGCATGACTGCTCCTTAAGTTATGGTGCGAGGTGTTTTCCGGCTGGAAAAACTTGATGACCCATACACCACTTTTTATCGGGGAACTGTTTGCTGCATCGCCTCGACCATCCCCTTTCTGTCGAGGTAACTAAATTATTTCTTCTTGACCTTGGGCGACAGCACCATCACCATTTGCCGGCCTTCCATCTTGGGAAACTGCTCGACCACGCCGTGCTCTTCCAGATCGCCCCTGACGCGTTCGATCAGGCGCATGCCGATTTCCTGGTGGGCCATTTCGCGACCGCGAAAACGCAATGTGATTTTAGTCTTGTTGCCGTCACTCAGGAACTTGATCAGGTTGCGCAGCTTGATATTGTAATCTCCCTCGTCCGTGCCCGGGCGAAACTTGACTTCCTTGATCTGAACCTGCTTCTGCTTGAGCTTGGCCTCATGCTGCTTCTTGCTTTCGGCATATTTGAATTTGCCGATGTCCATGATGCGGCATACCGGCGGATCCGCTAACGGCGAAATCTCGACCAAATCCAGCTCTGCTTCATCCGCCAGCCGCAATGCTTCCGCGATGGCAACAATCCCGAGGGGCTCCTTTTCAACACCAATCAACCGCACTTGCGGTGCGGTAATCATTTCATTGGTGCGCTGCGATTTATCCTGTGCTATTGCAATATCTCCACTTAAATAGATTGGGAAGCACCCAATACTAAGCCGTGCTACCCGTTCGTATCTCGGTTTTCAGGCGCTGAAGCAATGCTTCCAACGCCAACTGTCCGAGATCTTCACCGCTGCGGGCACGCACGGCCACCAATTTTCCAGCCACTTCCTTATCGCCGACAATGAGCTGATAAGGTAATTTCTGCAAGCTATGTTCGCGTATTTTATAGGTAATCTTCTCGTTGCGCAAATCCAGTTGCACACGCAGTCCGGCTTCGCGTAATACCTGCGCCACTTGCAGCGCATATTCCTCCTGCGCCTGCGAGATATTCACTACCACCGCCTGCACCGGCGCCAGCCACAGCGGGAATGCCCCGGCATGGTGCTCGATCAGGATGCCGATGAAGCGTTCCATCGAACCGAGAATGGCGCGATGCAGCATCACCGGGGGTTTGCGGCTGTTATCCTCATCGACGAACTCCGCATCCAGCCGCACCGGCAGGTTGAAATCCAACTGGATCGTGCCGCATTGCCACAAACGACCGAGGCTGTCCTTCAGCGTGAATTCGACCTTGGGACCATAGAACGCGCCCTCGCCCGGCTGCACCTCATACTCCAATCCATTTTGCTGTAAAGCGGATGCCAGTCCTGCCTCGGCCTTGTCCCAAGTTTCATCCGAGCCGACGCGCTTCTCCGGGCGGGTGGATAACTTGACCAGCACTTCGTTGAAACCGAAATCGCGGTACACCTCGTTCAGCATCACGATAAATCGCGACACCTCGGGCTGCACCTGATTCTCGGTGCAGAAAATATGCGCATCGTCCTGAGTAAAACCGCGCACCCGCATCAGGCCGTGCAGCGAACCGGAGGTCTCGTTGCGGTGGCAGGAACCGAATTCCGCCAGACGCAACGGCAGGTCGCGGTAGCTGTGCAGGCCGTGATTGAAAATCTGCACATGCCCCGGGCAGTTCATCGGCTTCACCGCGTAATCGCGATTCTCCGAACAGGTAGTGAACATGTTGTCGTGGTAGTTTTCCCAGTGACCGGACTTCTCCCACAGGGTGCGATCCATGATGGTCGGCGTGCGCACTTCCTGATAGTCGTGCTCGCGGAACTTGCGGCGCATGTATTGCTCGACTTCCTGCCACAGCGTCCAGCCCTTGGGATGCCAAAATACCATGCCGGGCGACGAGTCCTGCATGTGGAACAATTCCAGTTGCTTGCCCAGCTTGCGGTGATCGCGCTTCTCGGCTTCCTCGATCTGATGCAGGTAGGCATCCAGTTCTTCCTTCTTCGCCCAGGCTGTGCCGTAGATGCGCTGCAACATTTCATTCTTCGAATCGCCGCGCCAGTAGGCTCCGGCCAGCTTCATCAGCTTGAAGGCTTTCAGTTTGCCGGTGGACGGCACGTGCGGGCCGCGGCACAGGTCGGTGAATTCGCCTTCACTGTATAGCGAAACGTCCTGATCCGCCGGAATCGACTCGATGATCTCGGCCTTGTACTGCTCGCCGATATGCTTGAAATACGCCACTGCCTCATCGCGCGGCAGCACGCGGCGCGCCACCGGCAAATCCAGCTTAGCGATCTCGCCCATGCGTTTCTCGATTGCCGCCAGGTCTTCCGGCGTGAACGGGCGCTTGTAGGAGAAATCGTAAAAAAAACCGTTTTCGATAACCGGCCCGATGGTCACCTGCGCGTCGGGAAACAGCTCCTTCACCGCGTGGGCCAGCAAGTGCGCGGTCGAATGACGGATGATCTCCACACCGCCCGCATCCTTATCGGTGACGATCGCCAGGGAAGCATCCTGCTCGATCAAATGCGAGGTATCCACCACCTTGCCGTCCACCTTGCCCGCCAGTGCGGCGCGCGCCAAACCCGCGCCGATGCTGAGCGCAACGTCGGCGACGGTGACAGCTTGCGCGAAACTGCGCTGCGAACCGTCCGGCAAAGTAATGACTGGCATATTGCTTTTCCAAAAATACAAAGTGCGGCATTGCCGCACTCGAAATGTTGGTAGGCACGATTGGACTCGAACCAACGACCCCTACCATGTCAAGGTAGTGCTCTAACCAGCTGAGCTACGCGCCTAATGGGGGCGCATTGTATCCGAAAGCTTTATGCGCTTCAAACAAAATCGCGACAAATACCGCGCAAGATCAATAGCCGCTGGAAGCCAGGTTATCGAAGCGCGTATATTCTCCGCGGAACGCCAGTTCGACCTTGCCGATCGGGCCGTTACGCTGCTTGCCGATAATAATTTCGGCCTTGCCCTTGTCGGGGGAGTCGCTGTTGTAAACCTCGTCGCGATAAATGAACAAAATCAGGTCGGCATCCTGTTCGATCGCGCCGGATTCGCGCAAATCCGACATCACCGGACGTTTGTTGGGACGCTGTTCCAGGCTGCGGTTCAACTGCGACAGCGCAACCACCGGCACGTGCAACTCTTTTGCCAGCGACTTCAGGGAGCGGGAAATTTCCGAGATTTCCGTGGCGCGATTCTCGCTGGCTTTGCCCACATTCGAGCTCATCAGTTGCAAATAGTCCACCACGATAAGCCCCAGCCTGCTGTTCTGGCGATGCAGGCGGCGCGACCGTGCGCGCACCTCCAAGGCAGTCAGCGCGGCGCTTTCGTCGATGTAGATCGGCGCATCGTTGAGCTTGCCCAGCGCGTGGGTCAGGTGCCCCCAGTCGTCATCCTGCAAGCGCCCGGTGCGCAAGTCGTGCTGGTTGAGCTTGCCCACCGAACCGAGCATACGCATCGCCAGTTGCGTGGCGCCCATTTCCATACTGAAAATCGCGACCGGCAGCTTGCTGTCCAAAGCGACATTCTCGGCAATATTGATGGAAAAAGCGGTCTTGCCCATGCTCGGGCGTCCCGCCACGATGACCAGATCACCAGGCTGCAAGCCAGAAGTCATGCGATCCAGGTCGGTGAAACCGGTGGCGATGCCGGTCACATCGTTATTGTTATCCCGGCCATACAGCGTCTCGATGCGCTCCACCACCTGGGTCAGCAGCGGCGGCATGGACATGAACCCCTGCTTGCCGCGCGAGCCCGCCTCGGCGATTTCGAACACTTTGCTTTCCGCCTCGTCGAGCAGCTGCGCGGCATCGCGCCCGGTCGGGTTGTAGGCGCTGCCGGAAATTTCAGCGCCGACTTCTGCCAGCTTGCGCATGATGGAACGCTCGCGCACGATTTCGCCGTAGCGGCGGATATTGGCCGCCGATGGCACATTTTGCGCCAGGCTACCCAGATACGGCAGCCCGCCGATCTTATCCAGTTCGCCGGCAATTTCCAGCGCCTCGGCCACGGTAATCACGTCCACCGGCTTGGCCAGTTCGCTCATGCGCACGATCTGGCGGTAGATCAGGCGATGTTCGTGGCGATAAAAATCGTCATCGGTGATCAGATCGGCAATCTTGTCCAGCGCACTCGCCTCGAGCAGCAGGCCGCCCAATACCGACTGCTCGGCTTCCACCGAATGGGGGGGCAATTTGATCTGGTCGAGCTGCGCGTCGGAATTGGAAAAATTCTGCATTTGGTTGAACCGGTTGACTACCGTTGTGCGGCGGGTATTTTACTCGCCATGCAGGGAATTATGGAAACAAAAAAGGACTGTCGCCAGTCCTTTCTGTATTGCCTTGATGCGGTAAAGAATTACTGTTCGCCGAGCACGGAAACGGTGATATCCACTGCGACATCGGTATGCAACGCGATGCTGACGTGATGGTCGCCGATTTGCTTGAGATGGCCGACCGGCATGCGCACCTGCGTCTTTTCCACCTCGAAGCCTTGCGCGGCCAGCGCCGTGACAATGTCGGCATTGGTGACGGAACCGAACAGCTTGCCGTCGACACCGGCCTTTTGCACGATCTGCACCGTCAAGCCGGCCAGTTTTTCGCCATGGGCTTGCGCTTCCGCCAGTTTGACTTTTTCGACCGCTTCAATCTCGGCACGGCGCACTTCGAACTCGGCCATGTTGGCTGCGGTCGCGCGCTTGGCCTTGCCTTGCGGGATCAGAAAATTCCGGGCAAAGCCATTCCTGACCTTGACCACATCGCCCAATTGACCGACGTTGGCCACTTTTTCCATCAGAATTATTTGCATGACTGCGCTCCTTAGTGCAAATCGGTGTAAGGCATCAAAGCCAGGAAACGCGCGCGCTTCACGGCAGTGCTCAATTGGCGCTGATAGCGTGTCCGGGTGCCGGTGATGCGCGCCGGGATCAGCTTGCCGTTTTCGGAAATGAATTCCTTGAGAATGTTCACGTCCTTGTAATCCACTTCGGCGATTTTCTCGACCGTGAAGCGGCAGAACTTGCGGCGTTTGAACAGGTTGTTGCGTGAAGAACGTTTGTTCTTGTCATCTTTCTTTTTGTCTGGACGGGCCATGATATTTCCTTATTTCAAAATTGTGTCGTTGCTATCCGCAAACCTTCCGGCGCAATCGGCCCGCAGCTGGTGAACCAGGTTGCGCGCCAATTGCCAATGATTAAACAGCCGGTACGGCGACTTCTTCAGCCTGCGCCACTACAGCGACGCCTTCGGTCGGCACGGAGCGGGATTTTTCTTCCTTCATCATCGCGGACGGCTCGGTAATGGCTGCCTTGGTCTTGACGGTCAAATGGCGCAATACGGCATCGTTGAAGCGGAAGGCATGTTCCAGCTCGCCCAGGGTTTCCTGGTTACATTCGATATTCATCAGCACGTAGTGCGCCTTGTGAATTTTTTGGATCGGGTAAGCCAATTGACGGCGACCCCAGTCTTCCAGGCGGTGGATTTGACCACCTTTGGAAGTGACCAGCGTGCGGTAACGCTCGATCATCGCGGGCACCTGCTCGCTTTGATCGGGGTGCACGATAAACACGATTTCGTAATGACGCATTTTATCTCCTTATGGTTAAAGCCCCCCGCCATGCGGTGCGGTGGAGCAAGGTAAGCGAAACTGGCCATCAATTTTGCAGGCAGCCTCACAGGGGCGCGCATTATAGCGGAATACGCTTACGCGTCAAGGAATCGAGTTTGCGCGATATTGACTCAAGATAAAAGTTACCCAGGGTAGTCGCAAGTAAGGGATCGTTGCCTCAAGTTAAAGGTTACCGAAACAACGAGGATAATCTGCCATGGGGAAACAAGAGCAACGCGCCTATCTTGAGGCGATACGGGCACGCTATCGGAAATGCGCACCGTAGGATGCGGTGAGGCACGAACCACATCGATCGCGATGCGCTGCATAGCCCGGCTTTAGCGCACACCGCATTGGCTACAAGCCGCAAGCTACCAGCTATACTACGCCCCATGCCAGAAATCACCCCGCGCCGCATTTCCGCATCCGCCGTGCAGCACCTGCTCGACAACGGCTATGCGTCAGTTTTGGCAAGAATTTTTGCGGCGCGCGGCATCACCGAGAGCAAGCAACTGGACACCTCCCTGGCCATGTTGCTGCCGCTCGACAACCTGAAAAATGCGCGTGAAATGTCTCGCCTGCTGGCCGACGCCATCGCCGCAAAGAAGAAATTCCTGGTCATCGCCGACTACGATGCCGACGGCGCGACCGCCTGCGCGGTGGCGGTGCGCGGGTTGCGCGGCTTCGGCGCACAAGTCGAATACATCGTGCCGAACCGCTTCGAATACGGTTACGGGCTGACGCCCGAGATCGTGCGGCTCGCCGCAGCACAAGCCCCGGATATTCTGCTGACCGTGGACAACGGCATCGCCAGCGTCGAAGGCGTCGCCGAAGCCAACCGCCTCGGCATGCAGGTATTCGTCACCGACCACCACCTGCCCGGCGATACGCTGCCGGACGCGGCCTGTATCGTCAATCCCAACCAGCCCGGCTGCATGTTTCCCGGAAAGTATCTGGCGGGGGTCGGCGTGATGTTTTACGTGCTGCTGGCGTTGCGCGCCGAACTGCGCGAGCGCGGCGCATTCGCCGACCGACCCGAACCCAAACTCGCAGAACTGCTCGATCTGGTGGCGCTGGGAACGGTCGCCGATGTGGTGAAACTGGATCAGAACAACCGCATCCTTGTGCAACAAGGCCTGCAACGGATCCGCGCCGGGCGCGCCTGCGCGGGCATCAATTCGCTGTTGCGGGTGGCGAAAAAAAATCCGGAGAAAATCTCCAGCCAAGATTTGGGCTTCACCGTCGGGCCGCGCCTGAATGCGGCAGGGCGGCTGGATGATATGAGCCTCGGCATCGAATGCCTGCTGAACGAAGACGATGCGACCGCGATGCGGCTCGCCGCAAAACTGGACGCGCTGAACCGCGAGCGGCGCGGCATCGAGGCTGAGATGCAGGACAGCGCGCTGGCAGCGCTGGAACAAATCAATCCGAGAGACAATTTCCCCCGCAAGGAAGACGCCGGTGGGCGCCCCGCTGCTGCGCGGCGACCCTTCCGCAGCAGCCTCGCGCTGTTTGACGAGAGCTGGCATCAGGGCGTGATCGGCATCCTCGCCTCGCGCCTCAAGGACAAATTCCACCGCCCGGTGATCGCCTTCGCGCGCGCCAACGACGGGGAATTAAAGGGCTCCGGGCGCTCCATCGCAGGATTGCACCTGCGCGATGCGCTGGACTTGGTCAGCAAACGCCATCCCGTGCTGATCCGCAAATTCGGCGGCCACGCAGCGGCGGCGGGACTCAGTATCGCCGAGGCAGACTTTGAAAATTTTGTTGCCGCCTTTGAACAGGTTTGCGGCGAACTGCTGGACGAAAACGACCTCACACATCGCATCGAGACCGATGGCGCGCTGAAGCACGGTGAAATGAATCTCGATATTGCGCGCACACTGGAGCAGCAAGTGTGGGGTCAAGGCTTCCCCGCCCCACAATTCAACAACGATTTCGCGGTACAGAACCAGCGCGTGGTCGGCGAAAAACATCTCAAGTTGCGCTTGGAAACGCAGGGCAAGCTCATCGAGGCGATCCTGTTCGGACACAATGAACCGCTGCCGGGACAGATACATGCCGTGTACAGCCTCGAGGTCAATGAATACAATGGCACGCAGAGCTTGCAGCTTGTTATCAGGCATTGGCGGGACATAGAAAAATAACGTTTGTAGGACGGGCTTAACCAGCGACTTAGTTGCCGTATTTGGCGGCCTAGTCGAATGGCTATGCAAAGCTTGCACGACATGGTGGGCACAGGCTGCTAGGGGTAGGCCGTGGTTGTAAGGAGCTGAAGCCCCAACAACACACGCACAGCACACCCTACGAAAGACATGCTTTCAAGAGGAAACGATGGAAACCAGTCTCCTGCAAAACAACGGCATCGAAGCCTTGCCGCAGTTTCTCACCAGCCTCGCCATCGGCCTGTTGATCGGGCTGGAACGCGAGCGCAACCCCTCGGCCAAGGCGGGGCTGCGCACCTTCGCGCTGGTCGCCGTGTTCGGCACTTTGACCGCGCTGCTCTCCGCAAAACTCGGCTCGCCCTGGCTGCTGATTGCAGGCCTGCTTACGGTGGCGAGCATGATCGTCGCCGCCTATATCAAGGTTCCTGCCGAAGAGAATGACCCCGGTACGACTACCATGGTTGCGCTCGTACTGTGTTACATGCTGGGCGCGATGGTCTGGTACGACCTCGCCAAACTGGCGGTAATGCTGGCGATCGGCATCACCGCCCTGCTCTACTTCAAGCCCGAACTGCGCGGGCTGTCGCAGAAACTCACGCGCCGCGACCTGGTCGCCGTGCTGCAATTTGCCGTGCTGACTTTTATCGTGCTGCCGATCCTGCCCGATCGGAGTTTCGGCCCCTACAACGCCTTCAACCCGCATCAGGCCTGGCTGATGGTCGTGCTGATCTCCGGCATCAGCCTGGCGGGCTACGCCGCGCTGCACGTGGTGGGGGCCCGCTACGGCGCGCCGCTGCTGGGGTTCTTCGGCGGCCTCGCTTCCAGCACTGCCACCACGATGATTTATGCGAGGCACGGCAAGGGCAATCAAGCCATGCTGAACCTTGCCGCATCGGTGATCGTGATCGCCGGCATGGTGGTGTTGCTGCGCCTGTTGGTGGTCAGCGCCGCAGTCGCCTATGGCGCGCTGCCCGGCCTGCTGCCGGTGCTGGCCGGCGGCCTGCTGTCCGGTTTGGCGGTTGCGTTGTACAACTGGCGCAAGATGGGCAAGGCCGCCGAACTCTATGTCCCGGAAACCTCCAATCCCGCCGAACTGCATACCGCGATCGGTTTCGGCCTGCTGTATGTGATCGTGCTGCTCGGCTCGGCGTGGATGGCCGACATCGCGGGGAGCCAGGGCCTGTATGCCGTGGCGCTTGCTTCGGGGCTGACCGATGTGGACGCGATCACCCTGTCCAGCCTGCGCCTGTTCAACCTCGGCCAACTGAGCGAACAGCAGACCGTCACGGCAATCGCGCTCGCCGTCCTCGCCAATCTGGCCTTCAAATTCGGCATGGTGGTTTTCATCGGCGGGCGGGCGCTTGCCAGACAGGTTGCAGCCGGCTTCGGCGCAATCGCGTGCGGGGTCATAGCGGGCCTGTTTGCGCTATAATCGCGCCCTTTTCAGCAAGCGACAACATCATGGAAGCCGAACAGCTCAACTCTCTCGCCAATCAGTTGCAGGATTTAGGTCTGCGCAGCGCGGAATTGCGGAGGTATCTTTGACTTCGATACCAAGCAAGAACGCCTGATCGAAGTCAGCGAACTCGCCGAAGACCCCGCCATCTGGCAGGACGCCAAGCGTGCGCAGGAGCTGGGGCGCGAGCGCAAGATGCTGGAAGGAGTGGTGCTCGGCCTCAAGCAAATCCAGCAGAATCTTTCCGATGCCGCCGAGCTGTTTGAAATGGCGAAAGCGGAAAACGACGACGAAAGCCTGCAAGGCACCGCCGCCGACATCCAGGACATCGAAAAGCGCATCGCCGCAATGGAATTCCGCCGCATGTTCGCCCACCCGATGGACCCGAACAACTGCTTTGTAGACATCCAATCCGGATCGGGCGGCACCGAAGCGCAGGACTGGGCCTCGATGCTGCTGCGCATGTATTTGCGCTACTGCGAACGCAAGGGCTTCCAAGTCGAAGTGCTGGAAGAATCTCCCGGCGAAGTCGCGGGCATCAAGGGCGCATCCCTCAAGGTGATCGGCGACTATGCCTACGGCCACCTGCGCACCGAAACCGGCGTGCACCGGCTGGTGCGCAAGTCGCCGTTCGATTCCGGCAACCGCCGCCATACCTCGTTCTCCAGCGTATTCGTCTATCCCGAAGTGGACGACTCCATCGAAGTCGAAATTAACCCCGCCGACCTGCGCGTGGATACCTACCGCGCGTCGGGCGCAGGCGGCCAGCACATCAACAAGACCGATTCGGCGGTGCGCATCACCCATCTACCCACCAACATTGTGGTGCAGTGCCAGAACGACCGCTCGCAGCACCGCAACCGCGCCGAGGCGATGGCGATGCTGAAATCGCGCCTGTACGAGGAAGAACTGCGCAAACGCAATGCCGAGAAACAGGCGATGGAAGACGGCAAGACCGACATCGGCTGGGGACACCAGATACGCTCCTACGTGCTCGACCAGTCGCGCATCAAGGATCTGCGCACCAATCACGAGGTCGGCAATACCCAGGCTGTGCTGGACGGCGACTTGGACGACTTCATCTCGGCCAGCCTGAAGCAGGGCGTGTAATTCAGCCCGCCTGCTCGCCGCAGGCAATAACCTCGAGCAGCCGTGCCGCGGTCATCTCCAGCAGCGCGACATCCAGCGTGCCGATACACTGCTCGGCCATGCCGATCCCGTCAAGAACCGGGGGGCGCTCGCTCTCGGACAGTTCCCACACCCCGGTTTCATCGCCTTTTTTCCTGACCACTGCCAGCGTTTCAATGGCCGTATCCAGCGTTTCAATGGCAAGCGGAATTTTTGTCTGCTTTTGCTCGAGCGCCGAGCGGACAACCGAAATGGCTGCCGCCAGACGGCTGAAGGCCTCGACGGTGAACTGCTCCATGCAGGCCGCCTGATAGGCGGCATGCATGTCCATCGCATAAATATCCTTCAGGCCATGCGTAACGGGCACACGAAGCGGTTTTCTTTTTTTCATCTGAGTTATGTTCTCGGCGTCCCTGAAATCAATGCTGGGCAAAGGTTCTGCGATGGGAAGTGATGCGCCTGACCCATTGAGTTAAGCTAAATATTTGGGGTGGCTGATGGGACTCGAACCCACGACAACTGGAATCACAATCCAGGACTCTACCAACTGAGCTACAGCCACCACTGATAAAACAACCGTAAAACTACCAGCCATTTCGCTATGCCGATAAACGACATCGGCAAACCGCTGGTTATGAGCTTTACTTGTCTGACACTGGCGTGCCCGACAGGAATCGAACCTGCAACCCCCAGCTTAGAAGGCTGGTGCTCTATCCGGTTGAGCTACGGGCACAATTCTTTTCGAGGTTACTCAACTTAATGCTTGAACCTGGTCGGGGTGGAGAGATTCGAACTCCCGACATCCTGCTCCCAAAGCAGGCGCGCTACCAGGCTACGCTACACCCCGAAGGCTGCGCATTATACAGGCGCAGGCCTATAAATCAATTTAGTTTTGATGCTTCTTCAATTTGGGCGAAGCCAGCATCAGGTAATAACCCATCGACCACAGAGTAAGCAGCGCGGCGAGGTACAACAGCAGCGCGCCGATTGCCTGGCAATTGATCCCGAGCAGGCGGTCGTGATAAAGCAGCAGCAGGATCGCGATCATCTGGAAAGTGGTTTTGATTTTTCCCAGCATGGAAACCGCGATGCTCCTGCTTTCGCCGAGCTGTGCCATCCACTCGCGCAACGCGGAAATGGTGATTTCGCGCCCGATGATGATGAAGGCGAGGATCGCATCGGCGCGCCCCAGCTTGACCAGCACGATCAATGCGGCAGCCACCATCAGCTTGTCGGCGACCGGGTCGAGGAATGCGCCGAAGGCGGAAGACTGGTTCAATTTGCGCGCCAGGTAACCGTCCAGCCAGTCGGTGATCGCCGCCAGCAGGAACACGCCGGTACTGATGAGGTTCTTCAGATGGGGCGCGAGGGTGGCATCCGGCAAATAGAAGACTGCAACGAACACCGGGATGAGCAGGATCCTGAGCCAGGTAAGCAGATTGGGGATGTTGCTGAACATATGTGTAATTATGAAATTCGCGCAGCGATCCGTTCGCCCCCTCGCCCGCCTGCGGGAGAGGATTGGGGAGAGGGGAGCGGGCATTGCGATCTCACCATCGTGATGTACCTGCTTTCCATGCCTGTTAGTGTAGCTGCTGATAAATCTTCTCGGCAAGCGCTTTGCTGATTCCTTCGACCTGCGACAACTGTTCCACACTGGCCTGCGCCACCTCGCGCAACCCGCCGAAGTGGGTCAGCAGGCTGCGCCGCCGCTTGTCCCCTACCCCGCCGATTTCCTCCAGGCTGGAGGCGGTGCGCGCTTTGCCGCGCCTGGCGCGGTGCCCGGTGATGGCGAAGCGGTGCGCCTCGTCGCGGATCTGCTGGACCAGGTGCAGCGCCGGATCGTCGCTGCTCAGTTGTTTTGCCGTGCCGTCGGGAAATATCAATTGCTCTAGACCGGCCTTGCGCTCCTCGCCCTTGGCCACGCCGACCAGAGACAGATCGTTCAGGCCCAGTTCGTGCATGACTTCCAGCGCAACATGCAACTGCCCCAAGCCTCCATCGATCAGGATCAGGTCGGGGCGAGCGCCCTCTCCTTCGGCAAGCTTCTGGTAGCGGCGCGTCAGCGCCTGGCGCATTGCCGCATAATCGTCGCCCGGTGTAATGCCGGTGATGTTGTAGCGGCGATATTGCGCCGAACGCATGTCGAGGTTCTCGTACACCACGCAGGAAGCCACCGTCGCCTCGCCCATCGTGTGGCTGATATCGAAGCATTCGATGCGCTGCAAATCCGGCAACTCCAGCAACTCGCGCAGCCTATCCAGGCGCAGCTTCTGCCCGCCCTGTTGCGCCTTGCGTTGCTGCAATGCCAGCAATGCGTTGCGCTGCCCCATCTCCAGCCATTGCTTGCGCTCGCCGCCCGCGGCCTGGCTGATCCTTACCGCGTGTCCTGCCTGTTCGCCGAGCAATTGCGCCAACGCCTCGTCATGGCATTCCGCCGCCAACACCAGCAACGGCGGGACGCTGCGATTCAGGTAGTGCTGCGCGATAAAAGCCTGCACGATCTCGTCCGCCGCGAGGCCTTCGGCATGTTCCGGGAAAAAACTCTTGTCGCCCAGATGCCGCCCGCCGCGCACCATCGCCAGGTTGACGCAGGCCAGCCCATCCTGCTGCGCCAGTGCGATGATGTCGGCATCGGTCGCGCCGCCTGTGGACTCGACAAACTGCTTTTGCTGCACGGTATGCAGCGCGCGCAACTGATCGCGCAGCGCGGCGGCCTGCTCGTAGCGCTGCGCTTCCGCCGCCTGCTCCATCGCCGCGCGCAAGTCTTGTTCGACCTCCTGATGCCTGCCTTGCAGCAGCAGCACCGCATTGCGGATGTCGGCCCGGTAGTCCGCGTCCGATACCAGTTTCGCGCAGGGCGCGGTGCAACGATGTATCTGGTGCAGCAGACAGGGGCGCGCGCGGTTGTCGAACACACTGTTCTCGCAAGTGCGGATGCGGAAAATCTTCTGCAACAGATGGATGGTCTCCTTCGCCGCAGACGCATTCGGGTACGGGCCGAAGCACTGATGGCGGCGGTCGGGCGTGCCCCGGTAATAGGTCAGGCGCGGGTATTGGTCTCCGGTGAGCACGATGTACGGATACGACTTGTCGTCGCGAAACAGTATGTTGTAGCGCGGCTTCAGCGATTTTATCAGGTTGTTTTCCAGCAACAGCGCCTCGGCTTCCGAACGCGTGATGGTGGTCTCGATGCGCGCGATATGCGACACCATCATGCCGATGCGCGGCGAGGTGCCGGTTTTCTGGAAGTAGGACGCGACGCGCTTTTTCAGTTGGAGCGCCTTGCCGACATACAGCACCTCGCCCCTGGCGTCGAAGAAGCGATACACCCCCGGCAGCAACGGCAGGCTGTCGAGAATCGGTTTGGGGTCGAACTTGCCGGGGTGGAGTGAGTCCGCAGAAAGCGCCATGGCCTACCTATGCCCGAAAAAACCGACGTACCACAGCCCGATCAGCGAAACAATTCCTGCCGCGATGACTAGGTAAAAAGGCCACATCACCTGCTTTTCTTCGAACGGGTCGGCCAGCGAGCGATGCGCGCCTTGCGGCAATTCGGCCAGCCCGGTCAGCGAAGCGCCGAACGGAATGTTGATGCGCGCCCGCGCGTTGATCGCCCAGCCGTTGGCATCCAGTATCGAAGCCAGATTGCGGCGCTTCAACTTGAACCAAGCCAAAACCATGGACGGGGCGGAAATCAGCAGCGCCAGGCCGAGCAACGCCAGAGGAATCTGCCAGAATTTCAGCCCCAGCACGCCGCCGACTATCCAGGCGAGAATGCCGCCGATGGCGCCGATCGCCAAGCCGATTGCCGCAAAAATACCGGCAAACTTGGCCACGTCGAAGGGGGGCTTGGGCGGCGCCTCGGTTGCCGCCTTGCTGGCATTGGCCATCCGGCTATCCACAGAACCTGCCTTCGATGCCGCGAGTTTTTGCAGTTGCTCGCCGATCATCCTGGACAGCTTTTTGTAGGGTGACCAGAACGCCTGGCGGATGCTGATCGGATGATCGATGATGCGCACGATGCTGGCATCCCAGTCCCGGCCTTTGCGGTCATAGAAGATGCCGTTGCGCCCGACCATCAGGTAATCCGAATCGCCCGCAGTAAAGGCGGCGGCAACAGTCATCTTTTCCGCGCCGCCGCCACGCACACAATCGCAATACGCGAGACAAAAGCCGCCCATGCCGGCGAGCCCGGCGTGCTTCGCCACGTCTTCGACCTTGACGCACAGTTCGCAGCTGCGCCCGTCCAGATACAGCGTGCCGGCTTGGAATATCGCCTTGTCCTTGCCGGTGTAGAAGCTGCGGAACGACACGAAATTGTTCGCCAGCCGGAACAGGTCGCGCTTGTAGCGCAGCAGCTTTTCCACCAGGCGGGTCGCCTTCACTTCTGCCTCGACCGCCTTGTCCTGCGCCATCAAATCGTCGAGCAGTGCCTGATGCCCGCTGCCGAGTATCTCGCGCAGGCGCGCGCCGCCGAGCTGCCCGGCATTACCCGCCGGCCTTTCCGCCTGCCAGACATCGAATGCGGCAAACTTGTCGCACAACCCTGCCCAATCTTGCGCACTCAGGCTTTTTTTGTCGCCGAGCAACGGGGCTACGGCCTGCTCGCGCAATGCGTCCATCCTGCCTTGCCAGGCCGGATTGAGGCCTGAGACCAAGAGCAACGGTTTATCCGCTTCCACCGTCGCCAGCGGGAAATCCGCCACATCCGGGTTCTGTGCCGACAGATTCTGTGCGGCGAGTTGCTGGTAATCCTCGGCGGAGCGGCTCAACGGCACAGCTGCACGCGCATCGTATGCCGCCAGCTGGCAGCGCGTAAAATAGTCGCCGACCTTGTCCTTGACCGCATGCAAGGCCTGCGCCGCCGCAAGGGTTTTTTCGCCCAGCAACAGGATGTCCGCATCGCTGTCGCCTTTGGCCTGCCAGGCCGCATAGGCGTCGGCCTCGGCAAAAAACCTGTCGGCGATCTCGCGGTTGATGCCGGGCTCGCCGCTCAAGTCTGCCACCGAACCGGCACACTTGACGATGTCTTCAAGCGTTGCGCGCAACCCGGCGTCACGAATCCGACCGGCGCAAACCACCCCGTCGCCGTTGAATTCCAGGCCCGCAACGAATTTCTTGATATCGGCCATGTCCGCGAGCGAAATTTCGGTCGCATCAGGCTTGCCGAGGTTTTCCAGGATATGCCGGGCGGAGGCCAGCACCTGTTTGCCTTCTGCGCTGCTGCCGTCGATGTCGGCCAACGCCAGGCTATCCGCCCCACCGACCAGCAAATCCGCATTCTTCAGCAAGCTCCCGGCCCACTCGATGGCCGCCAGAATCTCGTTGACGCGCACATGCCCGTCGGCGTCGCTGTCGATCAGTTCCAGCGTCCTGCCGTCGAACTCGATGCCGCGAGTCGGGCAACCCAGCGCTACCCACAGCTTCTGATCCAGTTCTTTCAGCGCCAGTAAATCCGCGCCGCTGTCGAGCAGCACCTGATCGAATCCACCTGCCCGGAAAAAATTCCATGTATGCGATGTAGCCATATGCGCTCCCTGTTGCAGAATTGAAAGCTGGCAAATTATACAAGCCCGACTGATTAGTTCTCCGACAAAATTGCGCGGTTGCCCGGACAGGACGGCCAGAACTTTTTCGCGGCCTGAGCCACTCCTTCATATACCCGATCCCTGCCGGGAAAAGCAAGTAAAATGGAAAGCTATTACCATGACAACTACAGACACAACGAACTGCCCTTGCGGCAGCATGGACGGATATGCGGCCTGCTGCGCGCGCTATATCGATGCCGGCGAAACGGCGCCGACTGCCGAAGTGCTGATGCGTTCGCGCTATTCCGCTTACACCCTGCACAGAGCAGACTATCTGCTGGCGACCTGGCATGCTTCCACGCGCCCCGCCCAGCTTGATCTGGCGGGTGAAGCGCAGACCAGGTGGCTGGGCCTAGAAATAAGACGCCACGAGCAAGCGGATGCCTGCCATGCCACCGTCGAGTTCGTCGCGCGCTACAAGGTGAACGGTCGCGCACACCGGCTGCACGAAGCAAGCCGTTTTGTCCGCGAGGGCGGCCAATGGCTGTACGTGGACGGCAAGTTCGAACGATAGACAAGCCGCCCTCGCTTATCGGGGATGACGGTTTTGGGAATACGCATGACCAGACAAATCCGCCGCACGACCCTTCGCCGGGGCCGCGCGCAAACCAAACAACATCGACCGGGCTGGGGCGCATGAAACTTAAAGTCAGATTCCTGTTGCTGATGAGCGCCATCTTCGTCGGCTTCATGCTGATTACCTGGCTGCTGTCGCAGCAGTTGCTGGACAAGGTGAACCAGCAGTGGGGCGAACAATTCAGCCAGCGTCAGGTAATGTACGACAAGTTCCGCACCCTGACGCCCCTGCTGCGCGAAATCGCGCTGGCCAGGCAGATGGCTGCCGAACCGGCCATCATCGACATGGCGCTGCGCGAGTTCGACCCGGAAAAACGCAAGCGCGGCATTGCGGCAATGGAGAGATACCGCTTCAATTTTCGCGATCACAGCTATTTCGCCGCATTTTCCGGGAGCGGCAATTACTATTTCAACGATGCCGCCAACCAGTACGATGGCAAACAGTTGCGCTACACGCTCTCGCCGGCCAAACCGCAGGACAAATGGTTCTACGCCACGCTGTCGGACGGCAAGGAATACCAGATCAATATCGACCCTGACGTACACCTCAACGTGACCAAGGCATGGGTCAACGTGCTCATCCGCAGCGGCGGCGAGACGCTCGGAATCATCGGCACCGGGATCGACCTTAGCGACCTGATCAAGGAAACCGTGAACCTCAAGCAACAGGGAGTGAAAAACCTGTTCATCGATAAAAGTATGGCCATCCAGTTGAACAACGACCCGCACCTGATCGACTACATGTCCATTGCCAAGGATGTCGGCCAGCGCATCAAGGTCGATATGCTGCTGAAAAACCCCGGCGACATCGAGCGCCTCGGAAAAGCCATGCTGGAACTGGAAAAATCGCCGGGCGGCAACACTACTCTGTGGGTGGATTACCTGGGGGACAGGCATTTGCTCGGCGTGGCCTATCTGCCGGAAATCGGCTGGTACGACCTGACGCTGATGGAAAAGCACAGCCTGAACCTGTTCAAGGACCTGGCCATGGGCCCCATCCTGTTCGGTTCGGCGCTCATGCTCGCGCTGCTGACCCTGGGCTTAGCGTTGCGGCGCTGGATACTCGAACCCATCGCCGCCTTGCACGCGGCGACCGAGAAAATCCGCCATGGCGATTTCGCGCTCGATGCGCCCATCGCCGGTTCCGGCGAAATCGCCGACCTGTCCCGTTCGTTCGGGCGCATGGCCAAGACGGTAATCGACAGCAATCAAGCGCTGGAAGACAAGGTGCGCAAGCGCACCGAGGAACTGCATCGCCTGACTGAAATCGATCCGTTGACCGGCTTGCTCAACCGGCGCGGGATGATGGAACGGTTCGAAAATGAAATCGCGCGCCAGTCGAGGCAAGGCGGCGAACTCGGCCTGCTGCTGCTCGACCTCGATCACTTCAAAAACATCAACGATACCTACGGCCACGCCGCAGGCGACCTGGCGCTGTGCGAGGCCACCAAGGTTATCCTGTCCACGAAGCGCGGCTACGACCACGCGGCCAGGTGGGGCGGCGAAGAGTTCCTGATACTGCTGCCGGATTGCGCGCAGGCCGATCTGCTGAGCATCGCCGAGCGCATTCGCGAAAACATTCGCGCGCTGCAAATACAGGCCGGCGGACAAACTTTCACCTTCACCGTCAGCATCGGCGTGCATCGCCCGAACGCGCCGCAGACCCTGGACACGATGCTGCAAAAAGTTGATAGCGCGCTGTACGCGGCCAAGGATGCAGGCCGCGATTGCGTGCGGCTTTCGCAGCAGGCCGGGGGCGCAACGCGGTGATTGCCGGGCAAACCCTATGCTGTATATTTCCCGCGACGTAACGATTCCCGATCGCGAGATCGAGCTGACCGCCGTGCGCGCGCAAGGCGCGGGCGGACAGAACGTGAACAAGGTTTCCAGCGCGGTGCATTTGCGTTTCAATATTGGCGCATCGTCGCTGCCGGAGGAATTCAAGCAGCGCCTGCTGCAATTGAACGACCAGCGCATTACGAAAGAAGGCGTGGTGATTATCAAGGCTCAGGAATTCCGCAGCCAGGACAAGAACCGCGATGCGGCCTTGCGCCGTCTGAAGGAGCTGGTGCAGGGCATCGCGGTGCTGCCAGCGGTGCGCCGCGCCACTAGGCCGACGCGCGGCTCGCAGCTGAAACGCCTGGAGGGCAAACTTCGGCGCGGTGCGGTGAAAGCGATGCGGGGGAGGGTAGCGGAATAGTTTCCAAAGGCGCTTCCAAGGATAAGCCGTTAGCGGAATATGCGTCACACCGGTATAATTCGCAACGCAACTCGCAGCACAAAAATGAATGCAGATTGCCTATCTTGTCCAATAATTTTTCAAGCTCGAACCAACCGACTCAAAACGCCATGACCGAACCAACCTCCCCCCTTCATAACGACAATAAAATTGCAGCGCAGGCCGATACCGGCGAAGCCGCCGTCAAGCCACAAAGCGTCGGCGAAAGCGACAACCAGATCATCGCCGAGCGCCGCCACAAACTTGCGGAGATTCGCAAGGCGGGCGTCGCCTTCCCGAACGATTTCGAGCGCAAACATCTGTCCGCCGATCTGCACAGCGATTACGGCGAGATGGGCCACGACGAGCTGGATGCCGCGCAGGTTCAGGTCGCGGTCGCCGGCCGCATGATGCTGAAACGCGTGATGGGCAAGGCCAGCTTTGCCACGGTGCAGGACATGGGCGGACGAATCCAGTTGTTCGTCAGCAACAACGACACCGGTGAGGACTCGCACAACGCGTTCAAGCATTACGACCTCGGCGACATCCTCGGCGCGGTGGGCGTGCTGTTCAAAACCAAGACCGGCGAACTTTCGGTGCGCGTTTCGCAGGTGCGTTTGCTGACCAAGGCGTTGCGCCCGCTGCCGGAGAAATTCCACGGTCTGTCCGACCAGGAGCAGAAATACCGCCAGCGCTACCTCGACCTCATCACCAACGAGGACGCGCGCAAGGTGTTCATGACGCGCACCAAAATCATCCAAGCGATCCGCGAATTTTTCATCCGCCACGGCTATCTGGAAGTGGAAACGCCGATGATGCACCCGATCCCCGGCGGCGCGGCGGCCAAGCCGTTCGAGACACACCATAACGCGTTGGACATGAAAATGTATCTGCGCATCGCGCCGGAGCTTTATCTGAAACGTCTGGTGGTGGGCGGCTTCGAGAAGGTGTTCGAGGTCAACCGCAATTTCCGCAACGAAGGGCTGTCCACGCGGCACAACCCGGAATTCACCATGCTGGAATTCTACGAGGCGTATCGCGATTACAAATACCTGATGGACTTCAGCGAGAGTCTGTTCCGCGAGGTGGCGCAGAAGGTGCTGGGCACAACGCTCATCAGCTATCAGGGCAAAGAGCTTGACCTGGGCAAACCGTTCCACCGCCTGACCATGGTGCAGGCGATCCGGAAATATCACCCGCAATTCACCGATGCGCAACTCAACGACCGCGAATTTGTGATCGCCGAACTGCAAGACCTGAAGGCCAAATACAAGCCCGCAGACGGAATCGGCGGACTGCAACTGTCGCTGTTCGAGGAACTTGCCGAGGCGCACCTGTTCGAGCCGACCTTTATCGTCGACTATCCGGTGGAAGTTTCGCCGCTGGCGCGCAGCAGCGACAGGAACCCAGAAATCACCGAACGCTTCGAGCTGTTCATCGTCGGGCGCGAGATCGCCAACGGCTTCTCGGAGCTGAACGATGCGGAAGACCAGGCCGCGCGCTTCGATGCGCAGGTCGCGGCGAAGGACGCGGGCGACGAGGAAGCGATGTTCAAGGACAACGACTTTGTGCGCGCGCTGGAATATGGCCTGCCGCCGACCGCCGGCGAGGGCATCGGCATCGACCGGCTGGTGATGTTGCTCACCGACAGCGCCAGCATCCGCGACGTGATCCTGTTCCCGCACATGCGCCCCGAATAACGCCTGTCATGCTGGATAACGATACCCAGGCCCGCCTGCTGCAACTCTACCCGATGCTGCGCGAATTGCCCGCCGCAGAACGGGAAACTCTGCTGGCAACCGCAAACGTAATGCATGTCCCGGCAGGAACCGTAATGTTCGACGAAGATCAGCCCTGCCAGGGTTTTCCGCTGCTGCTGTCGGGAACCATCCGCGTCATCAAGGCCGCGCCGAACGGGCGCGAGTTGCAGTTGTACCGCGTCGTGCCCGGCGAGAGCTGCATCCTCACCAGCGGTTGCCTGCTCGGCCATACCCGCTACCAGGCGCGCGGCATCAGCGATCAGGCGCTGGAAATGGCATTGCTGCCCGCCGCCTCTTTTCACGCCTTGTTCGGCACGCACGAGGCGTTCCGCAACTATGTGTTCCTGCTGTTTTCAGACCGGCTCACCGACCTGATGCAACTGGTTTCCGCCGTGGCCTTCCAGAAGCTCGACCAGCGCCTCGCCAAAATGATCGTCAGCAAATCCAACCCGATATGCGCCACCCACCAGGCGCTGGCCGATGAACTCGGCAGCGCGCGGGAGATCGTCAGCCGTTTGCTCAAAGGCTTCGCCGAACAAGGCTGGGTCAAGCTGGGCCGCGAACTCATCGAAGTCACCGACGCGGCAGCGCTTAAAAAATTTGCCGAGCTGTAGCGCGGCCAGCCATTGCCTGCCCTGGAACTGCATGTACCGGAGGATATCCCCCGTTTTGCCTTATGTGACCTTCCTCACAGACATCGAGTAACAATCCCGCTAAAGTGCGAGCCATTACTGAACTACAAGGAGGCTCGACATGAAAATGAACGAAGGAACAATCGACCGCGCCGTACGCGTCATCGTCGGCTCGGCATTGATCGCACTCGCCGCCACAGGCACGGTGGGCATGTGGGGCTGGATAGGCATCCTGCCCCTGCTGACCGGCGTCATCGGTTATTGCCCGTCCTATTCCATCCTCGGCATAAATACCTGCCCGCTGAAAAAGTAATCAAAAATCTTCTCTCTCCTCCCCTTCGCCCGATAGTTGCCAACCGCCTATCGGGTTTTTTTCGCCCGCCGTTCTTCGGCAAGATGGGCATATAATCGGCCCATGATCGCTCCAACCCACATCGACCTGCAAATCACCGGCATGCACTGCGCCTCCTGCTCCGCGCGCCTGGAAAAAGTATTGAACCAGTTGCCGGAAGTGAAGGCTGCGGTGAACATCGCCACCGAGAAGGCGCATATCGATTACGACCCGAAACAGACCGACCTCGCCGCGCTCATCAAGGCCGTGCAGGGTGCCGGGTTTGATGCGCATCCGCTGCGCGACTTCGCCGCCGAGAAACGCGACCGCCTGGCCGCTTACCGCCGCGAGCTGATGCAGTTCGCCATCGCGGCATTGCTCACTTTGCCGCTGCTGGGCGAAATGCTGCTGATGTTCTTCGGCAGCCATATGATGATGCTGCCGGGCTGGCTGCAATTCGCGCTCGCCACGCCGGTGCAGTTCTGGAGCGGCTGGCGTTTTTATACCGGCGCGTGGAGCAGCCTGAAGAGCGGCGGCAGCAACATGGATGTGCTGGTCGCGCTCGGCACCAGCGCGGCCTACCTGCTCAGTTGCGCGGTGCTGTTGTTCGACCTAAATCAGCCGCTCTATTTCGAAGCGAGCGCCACGCTGATTACGCTGATCCTGCTCGGCAAGCTGCTCGAAGCGCGCGCCAAGGGCAAGGCTTCTGGCGCGCTGGAGGCGCTCATCAACCTGCAACCGAAGCTGGCGCATGTCGAGCGCGACGGCGTCATGCAGGAATTGCCCGTCGAGCAGATGCAGGCGGGCGACGTGTTCCTGGTGCGTCCCGGCGAAAGCGCGCCGGTCGACGGCGAGGTGCTGGAAGGTTCGTCCAGCATGGACGAGGCCATGCTCACTGGGGAAAGCCTGCCACAAAACAAGCAGCCCGGCGACAAGGTCTACGCCGCCACGCTCAACCAGAACGGCCTGCTGAAATGCCGCGCGCTGGCGGTGGGTGCGCACACCCAGCTCGCCGCGATCATCCGCCTGGTGGAGCAGGCGCAAGGCTCGAAGGCCGCGATCCAGAAACTGGCCGACCAGATTTCCGCCGTGTTCGTGCCGGTGGTGCTGGCCATCGCGCTGCTGACTTTGACGGGCTGGTGGCTGTACGACGGCAACTTCACCGGCGCGCTGATCAACGCCGTATCCGTGCTGGTCATCGCCTGCCCTTGCGCGCTGGGGCTGGCCACGCCCACCGCCGTCGTCGTCGCCACCGGGCGCGCCGCGCAGGTTGGCATCCTGGTCAAGGACGCCGCCGCGCTGGAGCGCGCGCACAAGCTCGCGGTGCTGGTGGTGGACAAGACCGGCACGCTGACCGAAGGCAAGCCGGGCGTGACCGATCTGCTGCCCGCAGCGGAAATTTCCCCGGACGAATTGCTGCAAACGGCGGCGACGCTGGCGCAGGGCTCCACGCACCCGTTGTCGCGCGCCCTGCTCGATCACGCAAAAACACTGCAAATCGCGCCGGCGCAAACAAGTGGCATCAGTGAAATCTCCGGCCACGGGTTGCGCGCGGAAATTGGCGGTAAGCATTATTTGCTCGGCTCCCCGGCGTTCGCCACGAGCGAAGGGATCGCGCTGGACGAGCGGCAGATTCTTGGCCTGCAGCAGCAAGGCAAATCCGTCATCGCCATCGCCCGCAATGGCAAGCTGCTGGGCTGCATCGCCCTCGCCGACCAGTTGCGCGCCGGCAGCCGCGCCGCCGTCGCGCAGCTCGCCGCCATGGGTGTCAAAGTGGTGATGCTGAGCGGCGACAACCGTGCCACCGCACAGGCCATCGCGGCGCAGGCCGGCATCGCGGATTTCCGCGCCGAGGTGCTGCCGCAGGACAAGGCCGCAGTGGTGCAATCGCTAAAAAGCCAAACCGATTCCCTCTCCCCTCAGCGGGAGATGGTTAGGGAGAGGGGGCAATCTACAATCATCGGCATGGCCGGCGACGGCATCAACGACGCGCCCGCGCTGGCCGCCGCCGATGTCAGCTTCGCGATGCGCAGCGGCAGCGACATCGCCATCGAGGCGGCGGACATCACCCTGATGCGCAACGACCTGATGGGCGTGGCGGACGCGATTTCCCTGTCGCGCGCCACGCTGAGAAAAATCCGCCAGAACCTGTTCTTCGCCTTCGCCTACAATGTGCTGGGCATCCCGCTCGCGATGCTGGGCATGCTCAGCCCGGTGATCGCCGGCGCGGCTATGGCGATGAGCTCGGTGTCGGTGGTCAGCAACGCGCTGCTGCTGAAACGCTGGAAGCCGGGAGCGTAGGGTGGGCACGTTGTTTGTGCCCACGCAGTCAACTACTTTTGCCCGGCACCGATCTCGCCGAATACAAAGTCGTCAAAGGCAGTCATGCTATCCGCCTTAGTCCAGACGCCGATGCTCCCGCTGCCGGTGATGTGCGCATCGTCGGTTTCGATGTATGCCTGCCCATTGAGCAATACGCGGATCCGCTGACCCGAAAATTCCACCCGCAAGATGTTCCATTGCCCTTGCAGCACCGGGGCGTCGGCTCGCTTGAGCGTCTTGCGGACGCCCTGTTCCATGCGATACAGCGTCACGTTGTTCTCAAGCTCGTTGGCGCGGGCCACGTAGTAGCTCCCCGCGTCTTTCCAGCGCCAGACGACACCCCCAGCCCGATCAATATTCCCCACGATGGGCTTGAGCTTGGTCTCGACGAAACCGTCGGTGAGCGCTTTCCCCTGTTTCACACACCAGGGGAAAGCGGCACTCCCAGACTGGAGCAGAACGTTGGGTTTGCTCGGTGCGGACATATCCGCCTCGACCGACCACAGCGGTGCGCCTTGGCCTGTCATGCCACATGACCAACCCACGGGTGCCGCCCCGACCTCGTCCCGGTCAAATCCCTCCGCCATCGCCGAAAGTTGCGTGGCTATCGTTACGGCGGACCACAATATCGCTCCGGTTGCGTACCTGACCATTCGAGCCTCCGCAAAAACGCACTCCAACGACCAACTGTTACCCTGTTCTGTTCCCGGTTCTCCGGGTCAATTCAATGCGCAGCCCTTATCTCCGCCCGCTGCCTTGCCGGCAGACTTGCATGCCGCAGCACAGATTTCCTGGGGTGACTCTGATTTGCCTCTAGGCGGCAAAGGCGAAACTTCGCGGCATTTCCTTGGCGTGGCATTGATACGGCATGCTTTTTCCATCCGGTTCAATTCGACCTGGTCTTTCGTTTTTTTACGACCCTCCGAAACGCAGTTCATGAAGAACGTCCTGTCATAGCCATATTTATGGTCTTTCGCAGCTATTTGATCAAGGATAGTTTGCGGAAGATAGCTCGCATCCTCATCGTCGGCATCTATGGCCAACGCATTTCCGCCTGCGATAACAAACATGCAAGCCAGAAACCATTTTATGGTTCGCATCATCCGTTCCCCCTCTTTATGGTCTTGATAAAATTTCCGTTCGACATGGTACCTCTGATCCAAAAACCTTGTCCAATGAGAGCTTTTCCCAATGTGAGATGAGCCTGAACGGAAGGGTGTGTTTCCAGCGTGAGATGAGCCTGGAGGGGCGGAAATTGGGATCATGAAGGCATGATCGCGACTTTAACATACCCAGGGACTACAAACATTTGAGATTCATCACCAATCGCCGTTTACCGGAATCTTCTTCGGTTCATCACGATGCCGGTGGGCCGCTGCAAGCATGGCGCAAGGCAATGGAGACAACCTGCTTCAGTGGCTTTGCGGAATTGCGCGAGGTGTTTCGCTCTGTTGATAAGGTTGGAGCATTGCGTGTGTTCAACATTGCCGGTAACAAATATTGCCTGATTACGTTTCTGAATTTCGATAGGCAACTTTGCTACATCAAGCAGATTTTGACTCATACCAAATACGGCAAAGGAGCTCGGTGTCGGTGGTGAGCAACGCGCTGCTGCTGAAACGCTGGAAGCGGCTGGCATAATTCCGGGCTTTGACTCGAATGCCCCTCGCCCGCTTCATCGCGAGCCTTGCCGCCGCAGATAAGTCCCGTGCGCGTTTGCGCCTCCCCTTTGGCGCGTTGCCATATTGCGGTAGAATGCCGCACTTTATTCCGGCAATATAAAAAAATGATCAAGGGTAGTATCGTCGCAATCGTCACGCCGATGCACGAAGACGGCAGCCTGGATTTGGCGTCGTTCCGCGCATTGATCGATTTTCACGTCGGCGAAGGGACGGACGGCATCGTGGTGGTCGGCACCACCGGCGAATCGCCGACCGTGGACGTGGCAGAGCATGAGCTGTTGATCGCCGAGGCAGTGAAACACGTAGCCGGACGCATTCCCGTCATCGCCGGAACCGGCGCAAATTCTACCAGGGAGGCCATCGAACTGGCGGCATTTTCGAAAAAGGCCGGCGCAGATGCGTCGCTGACGGTGGTGCCCTATTACAACAAGCCGACCCAGGAAGGCCTGTACCGGCACTTCAAGGCCATCGCCGAGGCGGTGGACATGCCGCACATCCTGTACAACGTGCCGGGGCGCACCGTTGCCGACATGAGCAACGATACCGTGCTGCGCCTCGCGCAGATTCCCAACATTGTCGGCATCAAGGATGCAACCGGCAACATCGAACGCGGCAGCGATTTGTTGCAGCGCGCACCGCAAAATTTTGCGGTTTACAGCGGCGACGACGCCAGCACGCTGGCATTGCTGCTGCTCGGCGCGCACGGCACCATCTCGGTGACCGCGAACGTCGCGCCGAAGCTGATGCGCGAGATGTGCGCGGCGGCGCTGAACGGCGAAATCGCCAAGGCGCGCGAAATCAATTTCCGCCTGCTCGGGCTGCACCGCAACCTGTTCGTCGAAGCCAATCCGATCCCGGTGAAATGGGCGGTGGCGCGCATGGGAAAAATAAACAATGCGTTGCGCCTGCCGCTTACGCCCTTATCGCAATCCGCGCACGCAACGGTCGAGGCGGCAATGCGCCAGGCCGGTGTGCTCAATTAACTAGTTGTATTGCTGGAGAGAAACAATGAAGGTTTTGCATATCGGAATTTCCGGCATTACGCTGGTCGCGTTAATCGGTTGCAGTTCGGTCGGTCTGGGCACCAAGCGCGTCGACTACCGCACCGGCGCCGTTCAGGTGCCGTCGCTGGAAGTGCCGCCCGACCTGACTGCGCCCACCGGCGATGATCGCTACCGCGTGCCGCAGGGCGAAGGCGAAAGCGTGGCAACTTTTTCCGACTACAGCAAGAGCAGCACGGCTGCTGCCCAGGGACGCGGCGTCAACGCGGTGTTGCCCGAGGTAAAGGACGTGCGCCTGGAACGCGATGGCGCAAGGCGCTGGCTGGTGGTGAAGGATAAGGCGGAAAATGTCTGGGCCGTGGTCAAGGCTTTCTGCCAGGAAAACGGTTTGCCCATCAAGAGCGAAAATCAGGCCGCCGGCATCATGGAAACCGAGTGGGTGGAAAACCGCGCCAAAATCCCCGAGGATGGCCTGCGCAAACTGCTCGGCAAGGTGATTGACAGCCTCTATTCGTCCGGAGAGCGCGACCAGTACCGGATACGCTTGGAGCGCGCTCCGGACGGCATAAGCACCGAGGTTTACATCACGCATCGCGGCATGGAAGAAGTGCTGGATGGCAGCAAGACCAATTTCAGATGGCAGCCGCGCCCCAATGACCCTGAGATGGAAGCAATCATGCTGCAACGCCTGATGCTGCGCTTTGGCGGCGTCGAAGCCGGATCGGGCGGTGCGGCGAGAGAAGCAAGCGGCACGGCAACAGTTGACGCCTCCGGGCCGGTCGGAACAGCCAGCCTTGAGGAAACGCCCGACGGCAAAAAACTTATCGTGGTGAACGATGCGTTCGACCGGTCATGGCGCAGGGTGGGTCTGGCTATCGAACGCGCGGGGCTGGCGGTGGACGACAGGGATCGCGCCAAGGGCACCTACTTCCTGCGCCAAGCCAAAGCGGAAAAAGGCTGGCTGGACAAATTGCAATTCTGGAAAGACGGCGAAAACACCCATGCGCTGTATCGCGTGAACATCAAGGATGGCGGAGCGGCATGCAGAGTGACCGTCACCGACGAGAAGGGCGCAAGCGACGAGACGTCGAGGAAAATAATCGAGGCAATTTACAAGAACATCGATCAGTAAGCTGTCATGCGATATTTATGAAGTTTGCTTCCTTGGGCAGCGGCAGCGATGGCAACGCGCTGCTGATTGCGGTCGGCAGGACAAGAGTGTTGATGGATTGCGGCTTCGGCCTGCAAGACACCCTGACGCGGCTGGCGCGGCTGGGCATATCCGCCGAACAGCTGAACGGCATTATCGTCACGCACGAGCACGGCGACCATATCCGGGGCGTGGCGCGGCTGGCGCGCAAGTTCGGCCTGCCGGTCTGGCTTACCCACGGGACGCTGCGCAGCCAGCAGCAAACATTTTCCGGTATCCCTGCTCACGAGATCGACTCCCACCGCGCGTTCGCCATCGGCGATATCGAAATCACCCCCTACCCGGTGCCGCACGATGCCTCCGAGCCGGTGCAATTCGTGTTCGGCGATGGCGCGCGGCGGCTGGGCGTACTGACCGATGCCGGGTGCGGCACGGCGCATATCGAAACCATGCTGAACGGTTGCCATGCGCTGGTGCTGGAATGCAACCACGACAGCGCCATGCTGGCAAACGGCGATTACCCTTATAGCCTGAAACAGCGCGTGGGCGGGCGCCTGGGACACCTGAACAACCGAGATGCCGCAGCTATTCTGGGTCGGCTGGATGCGAGCCGCCTGCAACATCTGGTTGCAGCTCACCTGAGCCGCAAAAACAACACTGCGGAACTGGCGGTGCAGGCATTGAGCGGAGCGCTGAATTGCGCTGCGGAGTGGATCGGGGTGGCGACGCAACAGGAAGGGTTTGCCTGGCGCGAAATTATCTGAAGCACGGGATGTTGCAAGCAAAAAAGCCGGCTAGCGCCGGCTTTTTTGCTTTCCTGAAGCTGGGGGCTTACTTCGCGGCAGCCGGTGCGGAAGCGGCGTCGGCGGCAGGCGCAGCAGCCGGTGCAGGAGCAGCTTCAGCGGCCGGAGCAGGAGCCGGAGCTGGCGCGGCAACTGGAGCAGGTGCGACAGGAGGTGTGGCGGCAGGTTTTTCACCGCAAGCTGTCAAGGCAATAGCCAACAGGGCAACAACAAGAGCGGAGAGTTTCATTGTAAATTCCTCGGAAAGTTAAGCAGCATAAAGTTTACCCTGCTTTAAGATGCATCCTAAACCAGAAGCAAAAACGCACCAAAAATCAAAGGCGGCGCATTTTAGCGTTTCCTTATAGAAAAGCAAGAGACTTTGCAACTATCGAATTGACTCAAGATAAAAGTTACCGAGGGTAGTCGCAAGAAGGGATCGTTGCCTCAAGTTAAAGGTTACCGAAACAACCGAACTTGAGGAAACAATCCATCCCTTCGGTAACCTTTTATCTTGAGGCAATGCGCGCTCGGGAATAGTCTTTTGCCATCCGAAAAATCGCTGTGGCCGGAAAACGGATATGGGAGTGGGCAGCGCCGCTGCCATGTCCGTTGAGCGCTGCCGTCAGCAGCGCGACAAAGGCGGGGCGCTGTGGAATAATGTCAGCACTGTCGAGTTTACCTTTGCCATGCCTTCAACCACCCTTGCCACCCTGCACCCCGGAGAATTCGCCACCATCGTCTCGATTCACGCCGAAGAAGCCTTGCATCAGCGTTTGCTGGCACTGGGTTTCCGCAGCGGCAAGCAAATCGAGCTGATCCGCAAAGCCAGTTTTTCCGGCCCGCTGCAGGTGCGTATCGGCACCACCGATGTCCTGCTCAGGCGCAGCGAGGCCGCCAAAATTACGGTGTGCAAGGTATGAAACGCATCGCATTGCTGGGAATGCCCAATACCGGCAAGTCCACGCTGTTCAACCGCATGACCGGCGGGGCGGCGCGCGTCGGCAACTGGCCGGGCATCACCGTCGAATTGCTCAGCGGCAAAATCCTGCTGGGCGGCGATATGGTGGAAATCATCGACCTACCCGGCATTTACGACCTGCACGGTTTTTCGGACGACGAACAGGTGGTGCGCCACTTCCTGCACGACAACGTGCCGGATCTCGCGCTGGTTATCATCAACGCCACGCAGATCGAGCGCCAGATGAGCCTGTTGCTGCAACTCAAGCAGCTCAACATAAACCTTGTGGTGCTGCTCAACATGGCGGACGAAGCCAAAAAATACGGCATCAGCATCGACGGCAGGAAAATGTCCGAATTGCTGGGCATGCCGATTTTTCTGCTCAGCGGCAAATACGGCACCGGCTACCCGGAAGCCCTGCATGCCATTGCCAAGGCGCTGCGCTACCCCACGCCCGGCATGGCCGAACAGTTGCGCAGCCAGTTGGAACAGGACGTGCATATCGAAGCGGAAATGGCGCGCATACTCAAACATGCCGTGCAAGTCCCGGCGCAACTGCCGGAAAACCTCACCGAAAAACTCGACCGGGTGATGCTGCACCCTTGGCTTGGGCTGCCGATTTTTTTCGCCATCATGTACCTGCTGTTCCAGGCCATTTTTCTGCTCGGCCAGCCTTTGCAGGGCTGGGTCGGCGAGGCGCTCGGCTGGCTGCGCGAGTCCGTGCTTGACTCCGCGTTTGCCGGGCTGCCCGGATGGCTGTCCGGTCTGCTGCTCGACGGCGTTTACAACGGCTTCGCCACCGTCGCCGCCTTCGTGCCGCTCATCGTGCTGTTCTTCCTGTTCATGGCGATGGTGGAAGACAGCGGCTACCTGTCGCGCGCCGCATTCCTCATGGACGCACTGATGGCGCGCCTCGGGCTGGACGGGCGCGGCTTCGTCATGCTGCTGATGGGCTTCGGCTGCAACGTGCCCGCGCTGATGGGCACCCGCGTGATGCGCTCGCGCGCGATGCGCCTGCTCACCATGCTGGTGATCCCGTTCTCGCTGTGCTCGGCGCGCCTGCAGGTATTCGTGTTCATCACCGCCGCACTGTTCTCGCCCAAAGCCGCGCCGGCCGTGCTGTTCAGCCTGTACCTGTTCAGCTTCGCCGCCGCTATCCTCACCGCGCTGCTGTTCAAGGGCAGGTTCAGGAACAGCGAGCCGTTCGTGCTGGAACTGCCGCCGTACCGCTTCCCCACCGCTTACCAGATCGCCATGCGCGGCTGGATGGAAATCCAGCATTTCCTGCGCCGCGCCACCAAGTTCATCATCGCCGGCGTCGTCCTGGTCTGGCTGCTCACCAACCTGCCCCCGTCCGCCGCACCCGCCAGCCCCGACACGCTGGCCGGCATGATCGGCGGCTTCATGCAACCGGTCTTCGCGCCCCTCGGCATCAACGAACAACTCACCATCGCGCTGATCTTCGGCTTCGTCGCCAAGGAGATCGTCATCGGCGCGCTCGCGGTGATTTACGGCCTGAGCGGCACGGCATTGAGCGGCGCACTGGGGCAACAACTGGACTGGGTGCAGGCCTACAGCTTCATGCTGTTCACCCTGATCTACACCCCCTGCTTGTCCGCCATCGCCACGCTGCGCAGCGAATCCAAAAACATGCGCTTCACCCTGTTTGCCATCGGCTGGTCGCTGGCTCTGGCCTGGCTGGCGAGCCTCGCGTTCTATCAGGGCGCGCGGGCGCTGGGCTACTAAGGGCAAATCATGGCGAATTGTTGCAACGACAAGGCCTGTGAGATTGGGGCGCTTCGTGCCCGCCAGAGCTCGACGCTAAAAATTGTCTTGGGCGTCAATGCCGTCATGTTTCTGGTGGAGATCACGGCAGGGCTGATCTCCGGTTCCGTTTCCCTGGTGGCCGATTCCCTGGACATGCTGGGCGACGCTCTGGTTTACGGTTTCAGCCTTTACGTCGTTGCACGTGGCGAGAGGCTGAAAGCCATCGCCGCCCTCTTGAAGGGCGGCATCATGGCGGCATTCGGCCTTTTCGTCCTGGGGCAGGCGATTTACGGAATACTCTTCCCGCATGTCCCGGTATTCGAGGCCATCGGCGCCATCGGCTTGCTCGCGCTTGCGGCGAACGGCCTATGTTTTTTTCTGCTTTGGCGGCATCGATCCGATGACATCAACATGAGTTCGGTCTGGCTGTGCTCCCGCAACGACATTATCGCCAACGTCTCGGTGCTGTTCGCTGCGGCAGGCGTGTGGCTCACTCGCTCAGGCTGGCCCGATATTCTGGTGGGCCTGGCGCTTGCCGTTCTATTTTTGCGCTCTGCGATACTCGTACTGCGCGGAGCAATCAGGGCAATCGGGAACGCCACCGATTAAGTTGGGTAAATCCCCGGCTCTGCCGGGGGGCACTTAACTTGCGCATTTAGCGCTGTGGCTCGGCGACGAAAATTTCCACACGGCGGTTTTTGGCACGGCCGGATTCAGTATCGTTCGCCGTTACTGGCTCGTGCGAGCCGCGACCATACACACTGATACGCCCCGATGCGACATTTCTTGCAGTTAAATAGTCGCGGGTGCGTTCGGCACGTTCAATGGACAGGGGGTCATTGATCGCATCGCTGCCTGTATTGTCGGTGTGGCCAATGATAGAAACTTGAGTCGCAGGGTTGCCGACCAGGCCCTCCGCGAATTTATCCAGAATCTGGCGGAAGTTGGGTTTGATGTCTGCCCGATTGGTATCGAACGAGATATCGCTTGGTATTTCCAGCTTCAAGCGATTGTCAACAGTCTGGCTGACTTGAACACCGGTACCCTGTGTCGCCTGCTCCATGCTTCGTTTCTGCTCTTCCATTTTGCTGGACCAGATGTTTCCGGCAACTGCACCCGCGATACCGCCCAGAACCGCGCCTGTAGCTGCTCGCTTTCCGCCGCCACCACCGGTAGTTCCGCCAATCACGGCGCCTACGCCCGCGCCCACGCCCGCGCCGGTTGCGGTGCCGCGTTGAGTATCGGACATGTTGGCGCATCCCGAGAGCGCTAAAGTTACTGCAACAGTGCTAATCAAGAATTTATGCATAACAGGACTCCTTATTAGTGGTCGAAACCATAGAGCTGCGCTCATGCCAAGAAGCGGCCTGTTCGCTAACGTACATGGCCAGGTTCAGCGCATATGTATGCCGCCGAACAGCCCCAGCAACCCGATGATGATCAGATATGCCGCGACGATATAGTTGAGCAGCCGCGGCACGAACAGAATAAGCATGCCCGCGATCAGCGATACCAAGGGAGCCAGACTCAAAGTGATATTCATGGCGGAATCCTTTATGCGAAAAAATTGAAGTCGCCCAGCGCCGCAATCGTTTGCAATCAGCCGCCGCGCTGCGCCGCGGTATACAGCGGCATGACAATCGGCAACAGCGCCTCGATCTGCTGCACCCGGCTCGAGTCGGTAGGATGGCTGCTGAGAAACTGGGGCGGTTGTCCGCCGCTGTTTGCCTTGATCATTTTTTGCCACAGGCTGACACCGGCACGCGGATCATAGCCCGCGCGCGCCGTGAGTTCCAAGCCGATGCGGTCGGCCTCGTTTTCGTCGTTACGGCTGAACCGCGTTGCAATCAGGGCCTGGTAGGCGACGCCTGCCATATCGACAGAGCCCTGACCCAGGCCGAGCAGTGCAGCGCCAAGACCAATGCCCATCTGCGCCGCAAGAGCCTGCGAGACCTGCTCGCGCGAGTGCTCGCGCAGTGCATGCGATATTTCATGCCCCGTCACCACTGCGATTTCGTCGTCGCTTAGATTGAGCTGCCGGATCAGGCCAGAATAAAACATGATTTTTCCTCCCGGCATGCAGAAGGCATTGAGCTCATTGCTGTCGATCACGTTGACTTCCCAATTCCACCCGGGCGCGTCGGAGCGAAACACTCTGGTCTGCGGCTCGATTCGGGCGGCTATGGCGCGTACCCGCTGCAGCATCGCCCTGTCCGTATTGAGCGCACCCTTGGCTGCGGCCTCGGCTTTCAGTTTGTTGTAACCTTGCACGGCGATCTGGTCGAGTTCCTGCGAGGAAACAAGCATCAGTTGCTTGCGATCCTCGCCGACCGAGCCGCCCGAGGTGGTGGTCTGGCAGCCGCCAAGCGTCAGCGCGGACAGAAGAAGAGTTGTTGTCGTCACGATCCGAAGAGTACGCATGAATTACCGCCGCAAAGTTTGGGTTGATTAAGCGTGGTTTGAGCCGCGCGCCACGAGTCTGGTGCCATTGTTTCTCATCCGATGGCAGCGTTCTGTGCACTGCCGCACATACGGTGCTGTGCATTCGCATCGTAACGACAGGCTGCATGTCTGAACTCTACTTAATTTGAACACGATCCCTTTAATTCGAGAAAAAAAGTCGAACACCCTTCAATTATCGATAACGTCGGCGCAGGCATGAAGTCAGCGTCGACCGCGTTCGTGGCGCAAAGCGCCGATATAGACAACCAGCGCGCCGATGACACCTCCGATGATCATGTATTCGCCCAGCTCGGAATGCCAGGACGCCTGTGGATTCGACGCCAGCATGGCGCCGCCGATGACCAGCGCCGCCGCCGCAATGGCGCCGTTGAGGCTTTCCAGATTGCGGCTGACTCGCCCGCCCAGGGCTTCGAGCGCCGGCAACTGCAGACGCCCGAGTTCGCCGGACGCGATCCGGCGCAGCACGCGGCGGATGTCGGCGGGTGCATCGCCGACCAAACGCTCGGTGTCGCGCCCCAGCTTGATGGTTTTTTGCTCGATTCGCGCGACCGAGAATTGCTGCGCGGTCAACCGCTCGATCTCGGCGCGGAACGACTCGATGTAGTTATGGTGCGGATCAAGCTGGTGAATCATCGACTCCAGGATCACGAAAGCGCGGGTCAGCAAAAAAAATTCGCTGGGATTGTGCACGCCGTTCCTACTGCCGGCCCGTACCAGCGAATCGAACGCGGTGCCGATTGAAACCTGGGTCAAGTCGCTGCGGTGGATTTCATACAGCACGGCCTTGATGTCGAGCAGCAAGCTGGCGCGGTTGACCTTTTCGCTTGCTGTCGCCATTTCGAGATACGCCTCCTTGGCACCCCGCGCATCGTGTTTGACCACCGCTTCGAGCAGCAGCACCAGAGACTCGCGCATCGTTTCGTCCAGATCGCCGGTCATCCCGAAATCGAGCAGGGACAAACGCCCGTCTGGCAGCACAAAGACGTTGCCGGGATGCGGATCGGCGTGGAACAAGCCTGATTCGAAGATGGTTTGGAGCATCAACCGAACCAGCGTGCTGATCGCGTGCGGCATCGCTTCCGGATGACTGCGCGCGTAGAAATCGACCCGCTCGCCGGCCGAAAACTCCATCGTCAGCACGGTCCGGCCCGAATATTTGGCCAGCACATCGGGAACCCAGACATCGGGATCGTCGACCAGCGCGGCACGAAAAAGCACGATGGAACGCCCTTCGCGGCCGAAATCGATTTCCCGGCTCAGGCTGATCTCGAATTCACTGACCGCCAGCGGAAGTTCGAGCGCGCGCAGGCTCGGAAAAAGTTTTTCCGCCAGCACCACCAGAAAATTGAGTACCGCGACGTCGGTCGCGATTACGGTGTCGAGGCCCATCCGCTGCACCTTGACGGCGACATGGCGTCCGTCGATGGTGGTTGCCTCATGTACCTGGGCGATGGTGGCGGCGGCCAGCGGCGTTTCATTAAAGCTGCTGAACAAGGCCGACATCGGCGCGCGCAGCTCCTCTTCGATCGTGGCCCGCACCGCATCAATGTGTAGCCCCGGCACTTCGTCGTGCAGCAATTCCAGTTCGGCGATGTAGTTGTCCGGCAGCAGGTCGCGCCGCAGGGCCAGCACTTGGCCGAACTTGAGGAAGATCAGCCCGAGTTCCTCAAAAGTTTCCCGCACATCTTTCGGCTGCGGCAAATGTTTCTTGCCGCGCAGCGCACCCAGGAAATTGTGCCTGAGCAGAACGAACAAAATTTGCAGCAGCCGTGGCACTGCCCGTGGCAAGCTGCTGCGCTCGGCTTTGATTACTTTTGCCATACCGTCTCCCCAGTTTCATATTTCGAGCTGCCCAATGCGATGCCGTCCCGTTCAGTTATAAATACCAGCCTTGCCAGTAGCCATCAATACGTAGCTTTACGTATTTTGCTACCCGAAAACTGCCAACAGAATGGCGGCGCATTAATTGGCTTGCGCAAGCCACCACCGCGAATCCTGCGAGACATGAGTGATCGGGCAAGTGCAGACCATGTCATTGGCAGAGCGCACTAGAACTCGGCGCCCGACTGAAGCGTACCTTAACGATGAGCCAAGTGAATTTGAGGAGGCTGACATGAAAAGAAATGCCATGCGCCAGAAAGGCACGAGAGGACGGCCACACGAGATGAATGAAATTACGCAGTCGCCTGCCGTGCCGGCTTCGAATCCCACCACCGAGCGTGAGACAGCGGTCCGCTTCGGAGAACAGGCCGCAGATATGCGTCAAAAAGCTGCCGATAAACGCGAGGGCACTGCCGACCTGCGACAGGAAGCCGCTGACAAACGCGAAGATACTGCAGATCTGCGCCATGGCGCTGCCAACGAACGTCAGGTAACCGCCGACAAGCGCGAAAGCACTGCCGATTTACGCCAGGAGGCGGCCGACAGGCGCGAAGATACTGCCGACCTGCGCCAGGGCGCTGCCAACACGCGTCAGGTAACCGCCGACCTGCGGCAGGAGGCGGCCGACAAGCGTCAGGAGGCCGCCGACCTGCGCGAAGAAGCCGCCACGCTGCGCTTGAAAGTCATGCTCACCCAGGAAACGGCAGCGCGGGTTGAGGCTGAAATCGAAGAACGTGCCGCAGCGCAGTTGCGCGAAGAAAACGAGCGCCTCATCGCGGCGGCGGTTCACGCACAGTCCATGACCGAGGCGGCCGAACAAGCCGCCGAGCAGATGTCGCATATTGCCGAGCACGATTTTCTGACGGGTTTGCCGAACCGTACGCTGCTGACCGACCACCTGTCACAGGCGATCACCCTCGCGCAACGCCATGGCAAGAAGGTTGCCCTGATGTATCTGGATCTCGATCACTTCAAACACATCAACGATACGCTCGGCCATGCGGTCGGAGACCTGTTGCTGCAGTCTGTCACCCGGCGTTTGCAGGCATGCGTGCGCCTTTCTGATACTGTCTGCCGTCAGGGCGGGGACGAATTCGTGGTGCTGCTGCATGAAGTCGAGGCGGTGAGCGATGCGGTTCTCGCCGCCGAAAAATTGATCGCGGCCATGACCGAACCGCATCTCGTCGCGGACCATCGGCTGCATATCACCCTGAGCATCGGCATCAGTCTCTGCCCGGACGATGGCAACGATGCGGAAACGATGCTCAGGAATGCCGATACCGCGATGTATCACGCCAAGCGTGGCGGGCGCAACAACTACCAGATGTTCACCCCGGACATGAACGCCCATGCCGTCGAACGGCAGTCCGTCGAGGAGTCGCTGCATTACGCGCTCGAGCATAACGAATTCATATTGCACTACCAGACCAAGGTGGATCTCGAGTCAGGCTCCATCACCGGCGCCGAAGCGCTGCTGCGCATGCAGCATAACGGTCAGTGTCTGTCCATGCCGATGCAATTCATGGGTGTGGCCGTGGACTGCGGCCTCATTCTGCTGATCGGCAAATGGGTGCTGCGCGAGGCTTGCCGCCAAGCCCGGGCATGGCTGCAGGCCGGCATTGAAATTGGCCAGATCGCGGTCAACGTTTCCGGCAAGGAGTTTCACAGCAAGGGCTTTACCGATGTGGTCCGCGACGCCCTGCTAGAGGCCGGACTGGCTCCGCACTACCTCGAACTCGAAATAACCGAAAGCGTGCTCATGCAGGACATGGAGCAGACGGCGGCAATCTTGCGTACGCTCAAGGAGATCGGTGTGCGGATAGCCATCGACGATTTTGGCACGGGTTATTCCAGTATGAGTTACCTGCGGAGTTTCCAGATCGACACGCTCAAGATCGACCAGTCGTTCGTGATGAATATCGATAGCGATGCAGAAACCGACGATATGATCATCGTCAACGCCATCATCGGGATGGGCAAGAACCTCAAACAGCGCGTTGTGGCCGAGGGTATCGAAACACAGCTACAGCTCGACTTCCTGCAATCCCATGCCTGCGCCGAGGGCCAAGGATTTTACTTCGACCGGCCTGCGTCCGCCGGGGAATTTACCAAGCTGCTGACGGCAGGCAGGCGTTAGCAGACCGATAACCCTTTCGTTCCGTCTGAGGCGATTTGCCCGCAAATCGCCACGCCGCCATCCCGCGATCTGTCGAACCAGGATGACCCACACCGACGCATCCCCAGCAAGGGCCGGTTTGCCTTGGAAACTAAGGGTGTGCACATAACCGGCAATGCAGGGCTAAATGTGCTGTCATGTTTCCACCAGCACCGAGAAGCTAAAACGCGGCAGCAACTTCTTTCGGACAACGGTTTCAACAAAAATTGAACAGCGTTGTTTTTAGGGAAATGTGTTAATGCAAGACTTGACCCCGCGTTTCCTTCTGGGCGCAGGGTTCACCTTCAGCCGTTTTTGTTCTTGCCGCCAACAACATTGCCTTCTATACTCTTACCATTCACGCATCGATACAAAAGAGGTGAGACGATGGCTGCCACTGCAACACTATCCAGCAAATATCAGATTTCTGTCCCCAAAGCCATCCGCGACGATCTGCATTGGAAAGCGGGGCAGGAATTTGTTTTCATCCCCAAGGGCAAGGGAGTGCTGCTCATGCCCGTTCCCGAACTGAAGCAACTCGCTGGCATAGCCAAGGGCGCACAGACTAAGGGCTATCGCGACCGGCAAGATCGCTTCTGATGCGCGTCGTCGATACCTCGGCCTGGATCGAGTGGCTGGTTGGCAGCCCGCTGGGCAAGCGGCTAGCGCGGGAAATCCCCGAAAAGACCCAATGCGTTGTGCCCACCATCGTGCAGTTGGAGCTGGCCAAATGGCTCACCAGAGAAATCGGTGAAGACCAGGCCGACCAGATGATTGCCTATACACAGAAGTGCGTGGTGGCACCGCTCGACACGCGCATTGCGCTACACGCCGCCGACTTGCATCGCCAGTACAAACTGGCGACCGCCGATGCCGTGGTGTATGCGACAGCTCGCGAATTTGATGCCGAGTTACTGACGTGTGATGCCCACTTCGAAAATCTGTCGGGCGTGGTTTTCGTCAAGAAAAATGGGTAGGCCAGAAAAAAACGTGGGTGTCCCTGAGAAATTCTGATTTTCAATGGAGTTCGACCCCATTGATTGCTGTTCGGCTTCACGCCTGCCATGCAGGAAAACAATTCGACTCCGGTACCTTTGGCACGTAAACTAACCACAGGTAGTACGCCGCAAAACTAAGGAGGCCATCATGCAAGCTATCGAATTCAACTCGCAACTTGAACACGGACAGATTGCCGTGCCCAAGTCGCTTCATCTGGCAGAAGGACAGCCGGTCAGAGTGCTGATCCTTCTGGATGAGACTGTGCAAGCTAAATGCAGTGATAAAAAAAATGTCTGGGAGCGAACAGCAGGAGCCTGGCAGGGGGAGCCTCTGGTGCGCGAGCCGCAGGGCAAATATGAACAGCGGCTGGAGTTGGAATAATGTTGTACCTGCCGGATACCAACGTCTGGATTCACCATCTCAACCCGGCTTCTTCCATCGTTAAAGCAAAGCTCGCATCTTTTCCCCCGTCGCAAATTGCATTGTGCGATGTAGTGAAAGCGGAGCTGTATTACGGCGCGTACAAAAGTGCGCGACGAGAAGCAAATCTGGCTTTGCTCGAAACGCTTTTCTCTGGATTTTCGAGCTTTGCATTCGATGGCGAAGCCGCCCGGATTTTCGGGCAAATACGCGCAGACCTCGCGCGAAAGGGCAAACCCATCGGCCCCTACGATTCGCAGATAGCCGCGATTGCGCTGGCAAATGGCTGCACACTGGTAACTCATAACACGGGCGAGTTTTCACGAATTGAGGGTTTGAAACTGGGAGATTGGGAAGCGGAGAAGTGAGCGCGGAAACCGTGTCACCGATTGTTCGAGGGTTCTTTAACATCATGCCGAACAGGAGAGAATTCACCGCGCAATCGAGCTTAAGGTAGTGCCATGAGTCAATGGCCGCTTTACTCCCTTCTCCCACAAGCGGGAGGGCATTTATGTGGAAGTCTGGCACAGCCCGACCTACATCCGGTTCTGGCTTGTCCGGCTTAAAAGACTCTAGTGTCGCGTCACGCATGATTTGCCGTACGCATGGCGCCATTCGCCCCCATCCCCCTCCTAACCTCCCCCTTGAAGGGGGAGGAACCTGGCTCCCTCCCCTTCAAGG